>Ga0222670_1000017_pt1 | contig 84332 bp, 103 predicted proteins | sample AntAcemetagen732_FD_181148 | JGI IMG/M metagenome (GOLD analysis project Ga0222670, IMG submission 181148) | Saline water microbial communities from Ace Lake, Antarctica - #732 | ecosystem: Environmental > Aquatic > Non-marine Saline and Alkaline > Saline | place: Antarctica: Ace Lake... | reverse complement strand
AGACCCTGCGTAACAATTGTAACCCATTATATGCGAATATATTGTATCCTATACTCTCTGCGTAAATATTGTATCCCATTATATGCGTAAAAAAACTACACACTACACACTACAGCACACACACACAACTTTTTACCTAATAGCATTTCCCAGTTTAATGTCTTTCCAGGTTAATGTCTGGGTTGATTCCTCGATAAAATTCTTACCTAGAAGTTCCCACTTTATCCTATTTGGATTATTTGCTCTTTGGGTTTCTTCTCGTTTTTCCTTTTCCTGAATGTCTTTTTTTATTAATTTAAACTCTTCAATATACTTGTTTATTATATATTTTATATTTACTTGTCTTTTTAATGAACCACTTGCCTGATGATACATGTAAAATATTTCTTTATTTACTTTTTCGGGATATTTGCTCAAAATCTCTACTGCCCAGTCTGTTGTATTACGGCTTATTTTATCCCAAACTATATGTTCTGGATATAATTCGCACAAGTTTTTTGACATTGCCGTGTCCGTTGAGCTCATTAGTTTCCATATATGTTCTAAATTTGTTCTTTTATCCTTTAGCATACGTTTCATTAACCACCATGCTCCATGTGAATTGTTATTCATTATTGCAAATATGTTTACCCACAATTTATTTTGGTCCAAAAACTTCATCGTCTCCATTGATTTACTCCGACACATTTTTAGCCAATCTAAATCAAAAGCTTTAAACTTAAAACCTTTTTCTTCCATTGCCAATCTTCTTTTTCTTGTTGTTCTTCTCTTTTCCAATAATTCATTATATTCATCATCTGAATCATCTGAATCATCCTCATACAATGTAGAATATATTTCAAACTTATAATTACTTGTGTTATGGATTTTTGTTGGCCTTGACATTTTTAACATTGATTTTATTGATTAGTTGATTTATTCGATTAATACGATTGATACTGCTTTTTACTTTCACATTTTTTTTCATTTTTTTTTTACATATATATTTTTATTTTTTACGCAAGACTACTTAAAAAACTACACCAAAAACTTTGTGTGAGAAACTTCTAAAACTAAGACCCCGCGAATATATTGTATCATATATTAACTACACACATCACACATCAGTCTATGCGAATATATTGTATCCTATTATTTACTGCGAAAATATTGTATCCTATTTAAACACACATCATTCTATGCGTTAATTTTGTATTCTATACTCTCTGTGTAAAAAAACTACACACCACACACACACACACACAATACGAGCACACACTTCACACACAATACAGCACATACGAGTTCATACACACACATTACTTTTTACCTAATAGCATTTCCCAACTCATGGACCACACTTCTCACATATACAATTATTTCAGCATGGACCAGTCTATCGCGTTTGGATCGTTTGCTAATTTTTTTTGCCATTTTAGTTCTGCTATTTTCTTGGTGTTCTTTTCTATTAAATCAAACTCTTTTTTATGCATGTTCAGTATTTTTCTTTTACTGACTGACATATTTGAACAGCAGCCACTATCTACTTGCCAGTCGTAAAATATTTTTTTATTTATTTTTTTTAAATTTTTGTTCATAATTTCTATTGCCCACTCTGCTCTATTACGACTTAACTCATCCCAAACTATATGTTCTGGGTGTAATTCGCACAACTTCTTTGCTATTGCTGTTTTCGTTGAGCTGATTATATTCCATATTTCTTTCGTTTTGTCATTTGTGTCATTCAGTGCACGTTCAATTAACCACCATGCTTCATCAGAACTATTATTCATTATTGTACCCCAACATATCCACGGTTTGTTTTCATCTAAAAACTTCATCGTGTCCATCGAGTTACTTTTACACATTTGACTCCAATTTAACTCTGAAGCATTAAATTTATAATTGTGTTCTCTCGCAAATTCAACTAATCTTGTACAATCCAAGTTGAAGAATCGTGAATCTACGTCTGATTCGATTTCATACTCGTAATTGTTTGAGTTGTTGATTATACTTGACATGTTTGATTTGTTAATTGATACGATTGATACTGCTTTTTACTTTCACCTTTCTTTTTCATTTTTTTTTATTGTATATAAAAAATGAAATTACAAGTGGTAAATAATACTGTATTAAACACAATGCCTAATGATCGCAAACAATACAATGCTCTAAGATATCAAAAAATTAAACTTACTAAACTATGGAAATGCAAGTTTACCATTATGTTGAACGAAATGCTTGTATGTCATGCCGAATGGACTTTATGGAAAGGATGGAAACATCAACGATTTATTATTATGGAAGAGTCTTTTATTTAACAAAATCAATTTTTTTTATTTTTTTTATTATTTGTATAATATAAACACATGGCTGACTTGGATAAACTTATTGCTAAGGCAACTCAAATGCTTGAAAGCAACAAATCTAAAACTGAATCTAAAGACAAGCCTGAATTAACAGTTGAATTACCTAACGAAAATCTTGAAGAAAAATTTCAAAATCAAGCTAAAAAACATACTCTTACTTTATCTAAACAAAATAATCGTATTATAACTGAATGTGAAAGACTTGAGTCGTTTATTGTTCATTTAAGTCCTTTACAAAAATCCACCTCGTTTTTAGCACATCAGTTTTCGGTTGAGAATTCTGAATTACAATCAAACTCGGCACAGATGCGTGCTAACTCGGCCAAATCACTTAGAGAAACTCAGTTCATAGTTTCTCGTACGGATGATTTAAATCACTGGCATTCGTGGTTTATGTTTTTTTACTTTTTGTTTTTGGCATTCTTTGCATTTTGCTCACTTTACACTGCATTTTCTATTCAATCAATTATCCTTATTGTTGCATTAGGAATTTTACCATATGTTTCACCACTGTTTGCTTTAATTTCGTATTTTTTTAATTAAAATCAGAGTCAAACCCATCAACCCTCCAATCTTTAAACTTGGGTATATTGCGAGGATGAAACCTATTCTTTATTAAGTCTTCTTTAAACAACAAACAGTTTTGTGTCATTTGTTTATAATCATATTTGAATATATGCAGATTTTTAGATAGAATAAATCGGTATTGTTGGGAGGAGTTGTCTGAAAATCCGTCAGCTATACACTTGCTAAAAAAAAATCAAGATAAAATAAATTGGGTGGGGTTGTCTTCTAATCCGTCAGAAGGTGCTATGCGGTTGCTAGAACAAAATCTAAATAAAATACATTGGGATTGGTTGTCTTCAAATACGTCAGACCGTGCCATGCAGTTGCTAGAAAAAAATCAAGATAAAATACATTGGGGTTTGTTGTCTCAAAATCCGGCAAAATGTGCTATACAGTTGTTAGAAAAAAATCCAGATAAAATAAATTGGCAAAGGTTGTGCTGGAATACATCAGAATGTGCTATGCAGTTGCTAGAAAAGAATCCAGATAAAATAGATTGGGAATGGTTGTCTAGTAATCCGTCAGAAGGTGCTATACAGTTATTAGAAAAAAATCAAGATAAAATATATTGGAAAAGGTTGTGCTGGAATACATCAGAATGTGCTATGCAGTTGCTAGAAAAAAAAATAGATAAAATATATTGGTATGGTTTGTCTAGAAATAACTCGGAAGGTGCTATTCGGTTGCTAAAAAAAAATCCAGATAAAATTCGTTGGAATGGTTTGTCTGAAAATCCGTTAGCTATGCAGTTGCTAGAAAAAAATCAAGATAAAATATATTGGAATGACTTGTCCAGAAATCCATCAGAAGGTGCCATACAGTTGCTAGAAAAAAATCAAGATAAAATAAATTGGTGGAGTTTATCTAAATTTGTTTCTAGCAACTGCATAGCACCTTCTGACGTATTTGAAGACAAGTAACACCAATTTATTTTATCTGGATTTATCCAATTCAATAAACACATTGGTAATTCTACATTCATCATTTATTTGTTATCTTTTATTTTACACTTTTTATTTCATTTTTTATTTCATTTTTTAGTTCCAATAATTACACTGGCAATTTTGCAATTTAATAAAAATGATTTTTTAACCAAAATTAATCTTACCCAATAGTATTTATGACAACTCTTTCAAAAAAACCAATATCCCTGTCAAAAAATAAAACAAGAAAAAATATTCGAAATGTCTGGAACTTTTATGACCAAATTAAAGCAACTGAAAATGAAATAGTTTTAGAAACCGCATCATCTAACTCACAGATTGATAAATTATCAGTTAAAGATGATACCCATGAAATTCAAAATGAATGCTGTAAAGATCCATGCAACTTAATGGTTGCTCATGATGGGTATATCACCTGTTCTAAATGTTCATTTACAAAGACCGATATTATTGACGCTTCTCCAGAGTGGCGGTTTTATGGTACAGATGATAGTGGACCTGACCCTAACAGGTGCGGAATGCCATCTACACCTTTTATTGAAAATAACTTAACTTGTTCAGTTGGATGTTCTGGGTATCAAGCAAAATCTAGAGCAATATCAACACTAATACGTTACACAAACTCGTCCAATTTTTCTCACAAAGATAAAACATTTATGGATGATTCACACCGCTTATCTCGGCTAGGAAGTGTGGCTAACTTTACTCAACGTATTGTTGACCATGCAATTATTATTCATAAAAAAGTCATTAATTACCTGTGTAACTCAGATGTTCATTTTAGAGCAGATAATAAAGATAGTATTTTATTTGGCGACTTTGACCTCGCGTGCAAGCTTTTAGATGTTCCCCGTACCGCAAAAGAATTTTCGGCTTTGTGGAATTGCGATATTCAAATTGTTACATCTGGCTGTAAAATTGTTCAAACAGTATACACAGAAATCGAGCAGGATATTCACGATTCGTTAAAAATTACATCAAAGCACACATATTCATCATCATTTATTCCACGATTTTGTTCTAATTTACAAATTCACAACCCTAACTTTGAAAAACTTTGTTTGTTTATTATTAAAAAAATTAAACTTATTAGTTCTATGAACCAACACACACCTCAGTCTATTGCGGCAGGAACCATACTATTTTTAGTTGTTCAGTCCAACATATTTCCGTTAAATTTCGTCACCAAATCAAATGTGGCTATAGTCACTGGAATTAGCGATGTAACAATTTCTAAAATCAACACAAAACTAATCGACCACAACAAAGAACATAAAATAATTCCAAATCAGTTTATTCGTTAAGTTATTTCATTTTTACACCTTTGCACATTAAAAAACGCCGATTTTATAGCGAAAAAATAATACAAAAATGCAAAATCAATAGTAGGAATTTCACCTACGATGGTCTAACTTTTTCCCCTTCTTTTTTATTATTAGAAGAGGTGAAAGACGAAATATGAAATGCGGATGGACGTTCTTGTTTCTCAATCCACCATTTGGTTAAGTTCATTATGTTTATAGAGGAATTCGCATCTCGGGTTCTAAATACGGTTTGTTTGACTTTATGTCTCACGCAATTAGAACAGACTAAAAGACGAAATTGTTTTTCTCCATTTTTATGTTTGTAATATTCCAAGTTATTATGGCATTCACAGCATTTTTTACTTGTATTACATTCGTTTATTGTTATTGTATCATACTTCTTATGGATTTGTTTTCTCAATCCTTTATTCATGGTTGGCATAAAATGCTTCATTTGAGTACTTCTGCTCCAGTTTCCATATCCAATCAGGATATTTTCACCGAATGTTTCTTTTATTTTATTTAAGAATGTATCAATGCTTTTTTTACCATAACTATATTGACGGAACTTCATTTTTCTCCATACATCACGTTTATAAAATTCAGTTGTTTCTATGTTTAATTTATCCTTTTCCACTAAATATATTTTGAACCTTTCATAATCTACTGATTTACTATTTTGAACAGATAAATCGGTTTCTTTTTCTGTGATGTTATTTCGTTTCTTTTCTACCAATAATATACGTTGGTTTGTTTTGGCCTTGCTTTCTCGTTTTCGTTGAGGTGCGGTATATTCCAATTTGTTTCCTTTGTCGTCCATCATATATACTAAACTACGCTTTCCAGGGTCGCAACCAACAATATTACGTGGTTCTAACTCTTTCAGTTGTTCTGTGGATAAATCTTCAATGTTATAAAAGTCTTGTTCAGGAAGGGTTGGAACTTTGCTTCCCCATTTTTTATCTTTAAAATCCTTACGAATAAATAATAAAGAACAACTAATTCCATCGGTTTGTATTTGATGATGAAACTCGTAGTGTTTGCTCTTGAATATTTTATGGTTTAAATTTAAAAATCCATTCCAAATATCGTGTTGATTTTCTTTTATATTTTTCAGTAATTCTCCTTTTTTGATTTTATTTCCTTCCGTATCTTTTTCGGGACAAAACAAACTTACTAAACAAGCTGTATCCAATAAAATATGCTTTGGGATTATATTTGTGCGAAGCGGTAAAGGTTGAAATAATTTATTTTCTTGGTTTTCTAAAATAGAATTCATATACAACATTCCTTTCAAATAATCAAACGGCTTTATTTTCACGTCGTAATGGACAGACTTTTTTATGTTTTCTGGAAGAATATGATGCATGTGAGTATGTTTCCATTCATTAAACATAGCATCGGTTTCCTCTTCACAATTTAATAATTGTCTTTTGAATTTAAACAAGATGGCTTTATCCTCAGTTATTTCTTTGGTGGTTTTATTAATAAACCTTAGAAAATGCTGAATAAAATGTTCTTGGGTATTATTGGATAAAGATGTATGCACTTGCGTGGCTAAATAAGGCAACATAAAAGTGGTATTTTTCAAATTTATTTTCGTATGGTTGAGCAACGGTTGGTATTCGGTTTGATAAAAAATATTTAAAGTTTCAAAAAGTTCGGCATCTTTACATTTTTTGCCTCTATTATCACGAACCCCTAAAGTTTTGATACAATACAAAATAAAGGTTTCGTTAATAATGGGCAAAGATTGATTATGGTTATAAGCATTCAAAATATACAGTCGGATGAATTGGTAGGTATGAATAATTAAGTCGTTAATTTCAAAAACTAAATGATTAACTGCAGGTTGAACTAAATCACGATTATGCAAAACGGATTTCAAGGATGTTTTAATGGTAGTATATGCAGATTTGTCATGATTCCTAAACTCTTGGAACTGGCCCTTAATTTTTTTCTTTTTCACCATTCTTATTATATTCCCTCAATATAATAATTATATAATATTTAACGCACTATTTTATATAATTATCTCCTCAATATTTTCATTTACTTTTTTTAATTTGTTTTTGTCTTTTTTATTTAAATATGCAGTTCTTGCATACTCTTTCTTTTTTTCAGGGGAAACTTTATATGTATAATTAGTTTTTTGCTTATATTCTTTATTTTTTTGTAAAACGTCTTCTTTATGATTGTTGTAATAATTTTTACTTCTGGATGGTGCTGTATATTTTTTAAGATGTTCTTTAGTTTCAATCAACTCGTTTTTAATTGTTTTTAATTCATCTTCAGTTGATTTTAATTTTATTAATAATTCTGTATTATTCATTTATATATTATAACATATACTTATAATATATTTTCGCTATAAAATCGGCGTTTTTAATGTGCAAAGGTGTAATAAATATAAAAATGATTTATTTTTTTACTCATTATCCAAACCAACTGTTTGCTAGAAAGTCCAATACAACAATATGCTTACTATAAATGATCTTATAATTATGGAAGAAGCTCGCTGTTTTCGCTCTAATCTTATGGTATCTTTAATGAACCAAAATGATTTAACATCTGAAGTACTAGACGAATACTGCAAAACTTATGGGTCAGTAACCTTGCATGACACTAGTACTCCAGATTTTACACCTGGTAGAATTACTCTTTTAACTGCCGCAGTATTTTATAAACGTTGGCAAACAGTTTGGCGTATTTTAAAAATTGTTCCACGTGAGCACTTAAACCTTAACTTCAAAATGCCTCATCCAATTTCTCAAACTAAGCCAGAACAAACTGCAATCGAAATGTTAATGCAAACGAGAAATGAAGAAACAAATCTATTATACAAAGGTATAATAACTGATATTTGTAATGAGATTTTTAGTTATTCTGGATTTTCCGTGTAGGTCTCAATCCACACATGTTTACATACGATTATAAACAAATGAAAAACAACTGTATGTTATTTAAAGATTGGGGATTTAAGTAAAAACTGATTATTTTTTTACAAACTTAAACCGCATATGTTAAACTGTGTGTATACGGATTTTCTTTAAATGCTGTTAACATGTCAGGATTAATGCGGTCACACCCAACACACTGGTTGTTGTATTGTGGTACACTAATCTTACCAAATGTTTCTACACTTGGGCCATTATGAACAAGCGATGCAGGTGTTTGTATACGGTTATTTTCTTGATCAGATTCTAATTTAGACATTGATACTTGACCTTGAGCAGATGAACCAGTAAACATATTAGTGTTACCATGATTTGTGCGACCCTTTAGAGTCGCTTCTTTCATTACATTGGTTGTGGCACGATAGTCTGCTTCGTAGGTACGGTTTCCATGCTTAGTTCCTGCACCACCAGATGCCGAGTAAAACGTACCACAATCTGTCGTGGAATCACGCTGATTAGAAATAGGTTGCTGGTCGTTTGTCTCGTAGCCTCCGCCATTAGTTTGATTGTTGATATATCCGTTGGGAGTATAAAGGGTTGTTTCACGCACAGTTACGCCAGGAACATCTCCTTCGGTCTGCACATAGTTGCCAGGAACACTTGACCCAGCGTCACCATACAGCCGTGAGTTGCAAGTATACTCTTCCTTTCTTGAACCACGAAGTATGTCCATAATAGGCGCAATTGCCGCACCAATCGCACCACTAAACCCACTGCGTATAGTTGTCGGCTGACAATTTTCTGACCGATTATTTTTAAAGTTAGTGTGACTTTTTAGCCGTTTGTCAACACTTTCGCCATGAGGACCATGACCCACTGCAGATGATAGAGTTACGTCATTTGTTTTTAACTCGGGACGCTTAGGTTGTTGTGTAACCTTAGGAACATAACTCGCAGTTTTTAACTGTGCGCTAGCAGTTCCTGTATACGATGTGGTTGTGTCTTCACGGTGACTAGTTTTAAACAATTCCTGAGGAATCATTTGTGGAGCTTTTTCTGCTCCTGTTGTAGTAAGCCAGCGGTCTTGTGTGTTAATGAAAAATGTGTCTGGACTGTATTTTTCCACCTTACCAATTTTACCACGATTGCTTACAACTGCTTGTCCAGGTCCTTCATGTCCAAGCATTGAAAACTCTTCTTTGGGATTATTTGTTGTACGTAATTCGTCTGTGGTTTTCGGCAACCATGCATCACGATCCTCCATACCAGAGTTAAATCCACCAGATCCTTCAGCCGAAAATCCTTTTCCAATGCCTGGACCAACATGAATTGACTCAAATGGCTTAACCATATTGTTTCGTGTAGCAGGGACAATTCTGGAACGGTAAAACTCGCTCTGGTTAGGAGCACCATGAGTCCACTGCACATTAGCTTCTGGAGCAAATAGCGGAGCTTGCTCAATTTTTTTAATCATTTGTGACCCAGTACCTGCATAATTATCCAAAATTGCTTCAGCATTATCATTGTTGTAAATTTGGCCTCGCACTTTGCCTCCGTTAAATGGCACCATGTTGTTGTGTTTAAATTCAGTTGAATCCATGTAATTTCCATTCATTGAATAAATGTCTTGAATGTTTTTTCCAACCTTATTTCCAGCACGCTGGTTCAACTCATATTCGTTTTGGTTTAAATAAGTATCCGTAGCAACATTTGGGTTCGGATACGCCTTAACTGTGTTGTCAACTAATTCTTTTTCATTCATTACTGGATAGTTTTGCGGGGGAATATCAGTGTTTGGTAAAGAATTAAAAGGCTTACCCATATTAGTAAAAGATTCTTGAGATTTACTTGTTTTACTATTTTGATTTTGTTGGCTTTTTGTGGATGCAACTATCAATGAGCCTAAAGCAATTAAAGGTATAGCAAGTTCCATTTATTTATTGTGGTTATTATATTTCCTGAATAATTAATAATTTACATTTATTAGTTATAAATTAAAAATTGTTAATATAAATAAAAAATGAAATATATATTTGGTTAATATATATATTCTAACTTAAATCATGCCAAACTGGTACTCTTATTGCATTAACATTTCGTCTGACGATGAAGAACAATGGAACCACGCGCAAAAAACAATAATAGATAGTTTTATGAACCATGATATATGGTCTTTAAATCAACGGATTAAGGTTACTAAATACAATATTGTTATTCACTGTACTGCCCCAAAAAATATCCCGATTAATTGGGCATATCGATGGTTTCAAATGTACAACAATATTACCATTGATATTGGATATAGTGATGTGTGTGATGGTCTCTATGGTACGTGGATAAATAATGTTTCAAATGAAACTGAATTTATTACATGTGACTGGGAAGGGCTTGATACCGAGGATGACCTTCCAGATTACGAAATTATGTCTGAACAGTATGGTAACCATCTTAAGAAATATGATATCACTCCAGGTGGATATGCATAAAAAAAATTGTTAATATAAATAAAAAAATGAAATATATTTGGTCAATATATTGTAACTTAAATATAATTATTTAATATATTCTAACTTAAATCATGCCAAACTGGTACTCTTATTGCATTAACATTTCGTCTGATAATGTAGAAAAGTGGGACCAAATGCGAAAAACGATTATAAATAGTTTCATGAACCATGAATTATCATGTATGAATGAACAGCTAAAGGTTACTGAATACAAGATTGTTATTCACGGTAGTTCTAGAATAAATGTTCCAATAGAATGGGCATATCAATGGTTTCAAATGTACAACGATATTACTATTGATATTGGATATAGTAATAAGTGTGATGGTCTTTATGGTACGTGGATAAATAATGTTTCAAATGAAACTAAATTTATTACATGTGACTGGAAGGGAATTTGGTCAGGAGTTTTTGACAAACCTCCAAATTACGAAATTATGTCTGAACAGTATGGTAACCATCTTAAGAAATATGATATTACTCCAAGTGGAGATTCATAAAATATAATAATATGTAAATATAAGCAAAATAATGGTTACTACTTTTTTTCGCAACAATAATATTTTATTTATTATTTTCGTTGCTTTTATCGTACTTGTTAGTTGGCGTATTTATACTACATCTGATGCATACAATTTAAAATGTGTGATATCGAGAGTCGACGGCAACACTTATTGCGTTCGTGATAGAAAACAGTTGAATAAAGCCGTTGATTTATTTGCCAAGGTTTCGGGCAAATGCGACGAACTAGTTAAATATGTTGGCAAAAAACATCCTGACAATGCTGATGTTAAACGCTTAGTACAAAACTTTGACCCAACTACTTTTTGTGAAACTTTACCAACTTCAGAGTTTACTGCATATAGTGAAAATAAGGGAGATAAAATAGCAATGTGTTTAAACCGTGAATCTAAAGAGGGTACCGAATCAAATATGATTAATACACATACTCTCACATTTGTCGCCATTCACGAGCTAGCACATATTATGACATTTCAGGAAAACCATCCGCAAGAATTTTGGCAGAATTTTAAGTTTCTTCTTGCTGAGGCTAAAATATCAGGCATTCACTTTCCTAAAGATTATAAAAAAACCCCCCAGGAATACTGTGGAATGACCATCAATGACAATCCATACTTTGACATTTAACAAATAATTATTAATCCTAATCTTACTCAAACCCATTAACCCTCCAACCTTTAAACTTGGCTATATTGCAAGGATGATACCTATTTTTTATTAGGTCTTCTTTAAACAACATACAGTTGACTTTCATCTGTTTATAATCATATTTGAATATGTATATATTGAGAAACAACTCATACCAATCTATTTTATTTTGATTTTTTTTTAGCAACTGCATAGCACCTTCCGACCGATTTTGAGACAACCAAATCCAATCTATTTTATCTTGATTTTTTTCTAGCAACCGCATTGCTGACCGATTTTGAGACAACATATTCCAATTTATTTTATCTGGATTTTGTTCTAGCAAGTGTATAGCTGACGGATTTCGAGACAAATAAAACCAATATATTTTATCTGGATTCTTTTCTAGCAACTGCATTGCTGACGGATTACTAGACAAATTTATCCAATTAATTTTATTTGGATTTTGTTCTAGCAACCGCATTGCACCTTCTGACGGATTTTGAGACAACAAATCCCAATCTATTTTATCTGGATTTTTTTCTAACAAGTGCATAGCTGACGGATTTCGAGACAAATAAAACCAATCAATTTTATTTGGATTTTGTTCTAGCAACCGCATAGCACCTTCTGACAAATTTCCAGACAAACTCTCCCAAGTGATTTTATCTGGATTAATCCAATCTAATAAACACATTGGTAATTGTACATTCATTGTTTTTTTATTTTTGTTACATTTTAGGTTACATATTTTATTTCATTTTTTTAAATATAAAAAATAATTATTAATCCTAATCTTACTCAAACCCATTAACCCTCCAACCTTTAAACTTGGCTATATTGCAAGGATGATACCTATTTTTTATTAGGTCTTTTTTAAACAACATACAATTAGCTTTCATCTGTTTATAATCATACTTGAATATGTACGGACTTCGAGACAAGTCTTTCCAAGATATTTTATCTTGATTTTTTTCTAGCAACTGCATAGCACGTTTTGACGTATTACTTGACAAAAATTTCCAATTTATTTTGTCTTGATTTTTTTCTAGCAAGTGTATGGCTGATGGATTCATAGACAAATTCGTCCAATCTATTTTATCTTGATTTTTTTCTAACAAGTGCATAGCTGACTGATTAAAAGACAATATATCCCAATCTATTTTATTTGGATTGTTTTCTAGTAACTGCAAAGCACCTTCTGACTTATTGCAAGACAAATTCGTCCAATTTATTTTATCTTGATTTTTTTCTAGCAAGTGTATGGCTGACACATTAAAAGACAAATATTTCCAATCTATTTTATTTTGATTTTTTTCTAGCAACTGTATAGCTGATGAATTCATAGACAACTGATGCCAATATATTTTATTTGGATTTTTTTCTAGCAACTGTATAGCTGATGGATTTGATGACAACCAATCCCAATCTATTTTATCTTGATTTTTTTCTAGCAACTGTATAGCTGACGGATTTTGCGATAATTTTCCCCAATGTATTTTATCTGGATTTTTTTTTAACAACTTGATGGCATCTTCTGACATATTATAACACAAATATTTCCAATTTATTTGGTTTGGATGTTTTTCAAAAAACCGCATGACAGCTCTTGATGGATTTCTATGCAAATGATCAACTATTATTTTTTCTTGGATCCAATCCAATAAACACATTGGTAATTCTAAATTCATTGTTTTTTTAATTTTTGTTACATTTCATCTTAAATATTTTTATTTCATTTTTATTTTAAAAAAATAATTTAAAATCATAATCTTACTCAAACCCATTAACCTTCCAATCTTTAAACTTGAGTATATTACAAGGATGAAACCTATTCTTCATTAAGTCTTCTTTAAACAACATACAGTTGTCTTTCATTTGTTTATAATCATACTTAAATATATGCGGATTTTCAGACAAATGCCACCAACGAATTTTATCTGGATTCTTTTCTAGCAACTGCATAGCACCTTCTGACGAATTCCAAGAAAAATATTCCCAACAAATTTTATCTGGATTTATCCAATCTAATAAAGACATTGGCAATTCTACATTCATAGTTTTTTTTACATATTAGGTTACACATTTTTATTTCATTTTTATTTTTTTAAAAAATAATTATTCAAAATCATACTTTGACTTAATAAACATAAACTTACACAAGTCTTTTGCTAGGGACTCGTGATTATCATTATTATTTCCATTTAACATCAAAAATTCACTTGGTTTGTTCATTTTAATTGGAGCAAACATATTTTCATGGTACTGGTGACATGAGCTTAAATAATCTAAAGAAATAGTATCTTCGCCATCTCTTGCTCGCTTTGAAATGCGTTCCAAACATATGTTAGGATCGGTTGAAATGTAAATATATATGTCGGGCGAATATGCAAAATGGTCAAACCATTTTTGATATATTTGGTAGTTTATCTCTTCAATCATGCCTTGGTCAAACAACATTTTAGCAAAAATGTCGCGATCCGTGTGCAAACTTCGCTCTGTAAAAATATAATAGCAGTGATTTTGTTTATCATCTAAATCGGTTTGTAATTGGTGGTAATTTGTTATTTCTTGAATTTTAGTTTGCATCAAAGCTAATCTTGAAATATAAGCCATCATCTGAAATGAAAATGCGTACTTGTTTTGGTCTTCGTAAAACTTGCGTAAAATTGTTTTGCCGTTTTTATCACAAATAGTGTTCCACTCATCCACAGGTTCAGCCAAAAATATAACATTAGGGTTATTCTGATAAACAGTTTTCAAGTGAGTTAATATTGTTGACTTACCTGAACCAATATTACCATCGATTGAAACAATTTTAAAGATGGGTTTGTTGATATGCTGATTCATACTATGATACCTTGCTACTTTATATTTTGTCAAATTCTAAAATCATTTTTTGTGAAATTGATAAAAAATGATTGTAAAAATATATTTAAAGAACAGTATCACAAATAATGGCCTCTTTTAATATTGGCAATGGCTACTTGGAAATTGTGCTTGGTCCTATGTTTTCAGGAAAATCTTCCTACTTGGAGCAATTATATACTAAATATAATCTGTGCAACGTGCCGACTTTACTTATTAACCACACTTGCGACGCAAGCAGGTACATGTCCACAACCGATTTTGACATAGCCGATGTGGAAACTACAAAAAAAAACTTGTATATGATTACTCATGACCAGCACAAAATTCCTTGCACATATGTATCGTCTTTATTTGATATTTCTTCTGATGACATTAAAATGCATGATGTTGTTCTTATTAACGAAGGTCAGTTCTTTAGTGAATTAAGTGAGTTTGTAAAAGAATTGCTGGAAAAAAAGAAAACTGTGGTTGTGTGCGGTTTAGATGGCGATTATAAAAGAGTTAAGTTTGGTCAAATTTTAGATTTAATTCCCTTGTGTGATAAAGTAACTAAACTAACATCTGTATGTGGCATATGTAAGCAAACTGGTTCACCTGCGATTTTTACACTTCGTATAGATTCCAAAACACGAGACCAAGTGCTTGTGGGCGGAGCAGAAACATATAAACCAGTATGTCGTAATTGCTATATAAAAGAAACACAGTAAATATTATGCAGTTTCCATTTGCTTTTGAATTTTCATTGGTATTTGACGGTTGTTGTATGCCATATACTTCATTACGTCACAAGACGCCTGTTTTATTTGGTTTTCAAATTCTTCCTCGATATAATTATCCACAAACGGACTAAAATAATTTTCCATTTTAGGCGTTATTGTTTTTGGAACAGCCATTCGCATAACATCAAATGCCAATATTAATATTTCTTTCATATCGTAATATTTAGTTTCAAATACTACTGCTTGGCTGTTTTTTTCCCAACGATTGTTTTTTAAAATAGTTATGTGACCAGTATCTACGTTGCTAATATATAAATTATGATTGGATGGTTGTTCATTTGAAAAATGTATCATATTAAACAATCTTTCAACTGATTTATGCGGATTGCTAAAGCATTCCTTATACATATCGTCTGTTATATGAGATAAGTTTTCATTTCCATATGCATGTATGTGTATATGATTTGTTATATTGTTTGTTGTGTTGTTGTGACTGTTGTTCATAATATTAGATTGAGGTTGTTTAGACAGCAATTGTTGATTTATTTTTTTTTGCTCTTTATTTTCAAGTTGCAACTGTTCAATTAACAACTGTTGTTCATTTTGTTTAATTTTGCACGGTTTTTGTCGGTTCATATGTGAAGTTAAGCTTTGAGTAGTTTCAAACATAGATTCGCATCGGCTACATTTAAAATTTCTAGGACGTATTGGTATAATAACGTTTAATTCTGGAGAAACACATGGATTTTTACGGTTAATATGAATTGCAAAATTTGACTTACATGCAAAATATTTACGGCAAATTGGACAAATTCTATCAGTAACAACCATTTTGCTTAATATTTTTATTTATGACATATAATAAAAATCACTAAAAACCGCATAAAATATGATAATAATAGGTTAAATATAGAATACAAAAACCATGATAATATACTTAACAAAGCAACAAAGGGTGTTAATGGAATTTCTAACAAAGGGTCTTGATGGAATCATACCCCACTAATTATAGGTTATTACTCACTAAAGTCACTATTTATAGATTAAATATAGAATACATAACACATAATAATTTACTTACTTAAGCAACTGCATTAGTGTCTTAATGTGTAATTATTATAAATGATAATCAACTGTAAAAATCAAGATTATAAGGTAAAGTAGAGGGTATAAGTGAGCCTCATTCTCAAATCCATTTTTGAAAAACGATTTTTTATGATTTTCCAAATAAAATCTTGGAAATTCTTGGACCCCAAATTATGAGGTTAGTTTTCAAAATTACAAATTCTAATAAAGGGTGTTAATGGAAATTCTAACAAAGGGTCTTGATGGAATTGCTAACCCACTAAAAGTCACTAAACATCACTAAAAGTCACTAAACATCACTAAAAGTCACTATTAATAGGTTAAATAAAATAATACAAATGTTGATATGTTAGATTTTGACACAACTGTTAAAGAAGACATGGATTATTATTTGGGTGAGGGTGGAATACCATTTCCAGAACAAACTTCACCATATTATACACGGTTTATAGGTTTTGAATATATTGGTGTACAATATTTTACACAAGGGTAAAATAATCTTGAAAAAAATGATTTTTTTATTTGTATAATAAACATTATAAAGAAACTATGAATGTTGAATTACCCATGTGTTTATTAAATTGGATAAATGCAGATAATATTGATTGGATTGAATTGATAAGTAATCGCTCAGAAGGTGCTATGCAGTTGATAGCAAAATATCCATACAAACTAAATATTGATAGTCCTCGCATGTATTATTGGAATAATTGGAAGCATTTGTCTGAAAATACGTCAGAAGGTGCCATGCGGTTTCTAAAAAATAATCCAAATAAAATATGTTGGGGCTTGTTGTCTTCTAACCCGTCAGAACGTGCTATGTGCTTGTTAGAAAAAAATCCAGATAAAATAAATTGGAATAAGTTGTCTATGAATTCGTCAGAACGTGCTATGTGCTTGTTAGAAAACAATCCAGATAAAATCGATTGGGATAACTTGTCTTCAAATACGTCAGACCGTGCTATTCATTTGCTACAAAAAAATCAAAATAAAATAGATTGGGGTAACTTGTCTGATAATATTTCAGAAGGTGCTATGCGGTTGCTAGAAAAAAATCAAGATAAAATAAATTGGAATACTTTGTCTTACAATAAGTCAAAACATGCTATGCGGTTGCTAGAAAAAAATCAAGATAAAATATATTGGAAAGGGTTCTGTTGGAATCCGTTAGAAGGTGCTATGCAGTTGCTAGAAAAAAATCAAGATAAAATAGATTGGACCTTCTTGTCTATCAATCCATCAGCAATGCATTTGCTAGAAAATAATCCAGATAAAATAAATTGGGATTGGTTGTCTGCAAATTCGTCAGCTATACACTTGCTAAAAAAAAATCCAGATAAAATTAATTGGTATATGTTGTCTCAAAATCCGTCAGAATGTGCTATACAGTTGCTAAAAAAGAATCAAGAAGAAATACATTGGAGTAATTTGTCTAAAAATCCATACATATTCAACTATAATTATATACAAATGAAACATAACTGTATGTTGTTTAAAGAAGACTTAATGAAGAATCGGTTACATCCCCGCAATATATCCAAGTTTAGACATTGGAAAGTTAATGGGTTTGAGTTTGACTCTGATTGAAGAAAAAATCATCATAACAAATACGAAGTAACAAACCTATTAATTTGTTTTTTTACTAAAAAAATGAAATAAAATGTGTAACCTAAAAGATACAAAAACTATGAATGTCAAATTACCAATGTTTTTATTAGATTGGATGACTGAACATAAAATGTGTAACCTAAAGAAAAAAAAAACTATGAATGTCGAATTACCAATGTCTTTATTAGATTGGATGACTGAAAATAAAATGTGTAACCTAAAGGAAAAAAAAAATATGAATGTCGAATTACCAATCTCTTTATTAAATTTGATGACTGAAAATCCGTCTATGCGGTTGATAAAATATCTAAATCAAATATATTGGGAGGCTTTGTCTGGTAATCCGTCAGAAGGTGCTATTCAGTTGCTTGAAAAAAACCAAGATAAAATATATTGGTATTGCTTGTCTGGTAATCCGTCAGCCATGCGGTTGCTAGAAAAAAATCAAGATAAAATACATTGGAATAATTTCTCTTCGAATCCGTCAGAAGGTGCTATGCAGTTGCTAGAAAAAAATCAAGATAAAATAAATTGGGATTATTTGTCTGAAAATCCGTCAGAACGTGCTATGCAGTTGCTAGAAAAAAATCAAGATAAAATAAATTGGTATAAATTGTCTTGGAATATGTCAGAATTCGCTATGCCGTTGTTAGAACAAAATCAAGATAAAATCATCGATTGGGGAGGCTTGTGTTGCAATAAGTCAGAACATACTATGCGGTTGCTAGAAAAAAATCCAGATAAAATCGATTGGCTTTGTTTGTCTGCTAATTCGTCAGCCATGCAGTTGCTAGAAAAAAATCCAAATAAAATAAATTGGAGTTGGTTGTCTTACAATACATCAGCCATGCACTTGCTAGAAAAAAATCAAGATAAAATAAATTGGAGTTGGTTGTCACGTAATAACTCAGAAGGTGCTATACGTTTACTAGAAAAAAATCAAGATAAAATAGATTGGTATTATTTATCTTACAATAAGTCAGAAGGTGCTATTAAGTTGTTAGAACATAATCAAAATAAAATAACTTGGGATTGGTTGATTCAAAATCCGCGTATATTCAACTATGATTATAAACAAATGAAACAAAACTGTATGTTGTTTAAAGAAGACTTAATGAAAAATCGGTTTCATCCTTGCAATATATCCAAGTTTAAAGATTGGAGAATTGATGGATTTGAGTTTGACTCTGATTGAAGAAAACATGTAGTTGATAAAATTATGAAATCATAATTTAATCATACTAAATATTTTTTACACAAACTTAAAATAAAACTATATGTTAGTGTAGCATGACATCAACTGAAACTGATTCTAATATATTTAAAGAAGCATCAACCGACCCTGCTAGTTTAAAAGAACAGTTGCTTGGCCCAGACTATCCTTATTATAAATATGTCAAAGCACCAGATAAAATAGGAATGTCGGGCGAAGGTAGTTTAAAGCAATTAGGAAAAAATATTGACGGGCTTATGAGCTATACGCAGTTGCTTGTGGAAGGAAAAGGCAAGGCATCCGCAACAGGTAAGCCTCTTGGAAACAAGTTTTTTCTTAAGACTGGAGCAAAATGCGTACCTGTTAAAAATGACACAACTACTACGGTCGAAGACACAGAATCAACTGACGAAAAACAAAATCGGTATTTGTACATCTCGAATGTACCCCAGGGCAACATACCTTTTATTTCGTCAGGTATGGGAACAAACTTCAAAGAGATGCGTGGTTTAATTCCTGGAACACTTAGTGATTTAAATGCGTTTAACCCGATGAATATAATGAGTGGGTTTATGGAGGGGTCAAATCCTGAGTGCGATTTGCTAACGATGGAAACGATTGATATTTATAACAATCGCTCAACAGAGAGTCACTATGTAACACTAACAGATATTTCTATGCTTGACCCTTGTACGTTTCCAGATAAGAAAAATTCTCAAACTGGAGCCAAATGTAAAGAAGGATTTACTGGCATAACACAACCGTCGCAAATGAATCCAGCATCTTTACCCAAAAGTGAAAATGCAAAACTTGTGAATAATATTTACTTTGGCTTAATTGGGATTTTGGGTGTTTACATTATTACAAAACTGTGTAAAAAATAAATTATTTAATTTTACATTACATTAACAATCTATCTAAATTTTATTGGTTCAATAACATTTATTCTGCTAAAGATTCAACAAGCGAATTCACATTACGTTTACTTCGTTTTGAATCTGCAGTCATTTTCTCATATATCGTCGGCTCAAACCAATCAATCATCTCACGTAGAGACATAACATCATCAACAGGTACTACATCATCAACATCATCAACATCATCAACATCATCAACCGGTACCACATGATAACTAGGTGCAATATCATTGTTAACAACAGACACTACATTAGTATCAGAAGGTTGGTAGTTGGATATAATAATGCAAAGTCTTTCAAAAATCTCGTCACTATGGTCTGTTAACTCTTCAATTTCTGGTTCGTATTCCTGATGGTCGAGCAAAATTGACTTGATTATCTTTAGCATGGTTATTGACCCATCTCTCAACAATTCATCCATTACATACTGAGCACTAGGTCTGGGCAATGGTGCTTCAGTTTCATTGCTATACCATATTTCCGTTTCATCTTCAACGTCTTCTGCTTCATATCCCTCAGCCAACAAAAACATATTTCTAACTCCTTGAAAGGCATGTTGGTCACTAGTTTCACGTTCACGTTGTGCTGTTAAACGTTGTAAACGACGTCTTCCATCATAACTATCATAATCTACTTGGCCGTAGTCTGGGTCCCAGTTGCTGTCGCTGTTTTCTTCCTCTTCATTTTCTTCTGTTGGTTCTTCGGCCATTTCAGCCCGACAGCACGGACAACCAAAACCTAAATTAGCAACTGAGGCCATAAGGCAACTGGTGTGAAATGAATGTCCGCACTCAGTATTCACGCGATTTGTTGACTCTTCCAAATCATCCATACAAATAGGACATATTTGTTTTTCCATTGCTTTTTTTTGAGACAATGTTTCATAAATTTCGCCATCCTCACTACCTAAAGGTTCGGATTCAATATCAAGTTTTACAAGGTTTGTCATATTTATTATATAAGTTATTTGTTATTAATGTAAAAATATAAATATAAATCATTTTTATATTTTACATATGTTTTTTTTGTCATTTTATAGTGTGAGGAAAAAAATAGAATTTAATTATAGATTACATATTACTGTGATTACAGTCATATTTTAGTATTTTAAGTTGTATTTGTAAATTTTTAACAGCGATTAACATAATTTCACTAGCTGCATTCATGGAATCAATACATTTATCATTTTCTGCCTTCTTGTGACTCTGTTCTTCTTCAAACAGTTTCTTACTTGCAGCTAAGGATTTTAAACGAGCATCTGCAACCTTAGCATCACGGTCCTTCATAGCTTTAGCGGTGAGTTCGTTGCATTTAGCATACCGTTTTTCGGTTGCAATATTTATACGTGATTGTTCTGCATTAGCTTTTTTTGCTTTAACTTTGGCTCTATAGGTTCGGCCGTATTCTTTCTGTTTTTCTTTTTTTTGTTTTTCTTTTTTCTGTTTTTCTTTAGCGATTTGTGCAAAATTTACTGGAGTTACAGTGGCAAAATTAACATCACAAACTAAATCCGCATCCATATCTTTTGGATTCTTTAAGAATAGTAGTGGAACAATAGGCTTAACATAACTTTTTATTGGAAGCCCACTTACGTTAAAAAGACTGGTTGATAACATTTTATTAAAATATTATTTGTTGTAATTCTTTATGAGGAAATTTATATTTCATTTTTTTTATTTATTACAAATATTATTTTTTATTATTATCTTGTTGTTGCTGTGTCTGCTTATATGCTATGTTTCCCATTTGCCGATAAGAATCAACTGGGGTATATGTTCGCTTATCTTTTCCAGATTTAGTAGTGTTGGATGTTAAAGAATTTGCGTTAGTATTATGGTTTAACTCGTCGTTGTCGTCATCATCTTCCTCTACAACTTCTTGTCCAATTTCGTCAATTGTAATGCCTGTACGTTTCTTATATTCATCACGAACATATAAAGGCACCCAATGATGCCACGCAATTGAGATGGCGTTTGGATGATAGTACTTGACAAGAAACTTGTTTTTTTCCAAGATATCTATGAGATAAGCAATACATCCTGGGTTATCAAACTTAGACATACCTATAATGTGCTCGGGCACAATAAACCAGCACATGGTATTATTGTTTTTTTGATGAGACGCACTTCGTATATGTTTATGCACTCTCGCCAGAATCTTTTTAAACAGTTTTAACTTGCTTAAGTCTTGGGCTCGTTTTTTTTCATACAACTCGTCAATGTTGATTTTATCGTACATGTCTTCGTCGTCATCGTCACCTTTGTTCAGGTCAAAAATATTAGACATTATATTTTCTTTAGTATATGTATTATTTTACATATAATTTATTTTTGCGTTTAAATCGTAAAAATAAAATTGTTAATTAAAAACAAAACAACATAAAAACAAAATAACATATAAAACAATAATGAACGAAGAAACTCCTAAATTGCCTCCTAAATTGCAATTACAAATTATAAAACCTAAACCGTATTTTGGTAAAATGGTTGGTTTAGATAATTGGATCATGTTTAAGTCATGTTTTCATGACTTTTGTATTAGACAACACGAACAAGAGCATTGTTGCTGGGGAGGAGGAAGATATACAAACTAAGTAGAAATGTTATTTTTCGCTTTTAGTCTGTCCAACCTGGATGATGCCTTAAATTGATGTGTTAGTTTAAGGGTTTTTTGGTTTTGCATATCTTGTGCCAATTTGTGTTTCTTTCTTTCTTCAACCTGTTCTTGAGTTTTTGCAATTTCTTCAGGGGTTGGATGGTCTCGTTTGCGAATGTATTCTTTGTAATGGTCAAAATGAGAGTCAGACAAACCATCGTTTAATAACATGGTATAAATATCTGTTGCAAACATTCTTTGTTTTTTATTAGTTTCAACATTAATAACGGTATGCTAACATGGATATGTCATTAAACACATATTTGAAATCTGATAATTTCCAACGATTCTGTAACTATCCAGGTCTTGCATATCAATGTTGCACATATGATTATTATATATACAATGTTAATCTTTATATTGTTTTTAACAAAATAAAATATACATTTTAAATAACAATGAGTTCAGCCAGTTTAAAACCAGGTTTAAATGGAGCAACAGATGCAGTTCAAAATGCATTATTAAAAATACAAGACACGGCTAGTGCTAATATTGTAAGTGCAATTACACTGGGAATTATTCTCATCAGTATTTGTTATTACTTTTACTTTGCAGGCATTGGAGGAATTGTGTCCCCTCTTAAAACGCGCGAATGCAATCTAATGACGAGTGTATATGGCTCTCTTAATGGAAAAATACGTCCTATAATCTCCGCAGCATCATCTTCATCCCTGGACACATTTAGTTATAGTTTAAGAGACTATTATATAAAGTCAGCTTACAATGCGTGCAGTGGTGGGTCATATCGCAATGATTATGTAAGCACGTGTGTGTTAAAAAACTTGTTAAAACAAGGTATACGTGGCCTTGACTTTGAAGTTTTTTCTGTGGATGGTGAGCCAGTGGTTGCAACATCAACCTCTGACAATTACTGTGTCAAAGAAACGTATAACTACATATCTTTTTCCGAAGTGATGGAAACCATTCAGCTTGCGTTTACTGGGTCGTATGCTCCAAATCCAACCGACCCCATAATGCTAAGTTTGCGAATAAAAAGTGAAAATCCCGATATTTATGGGAAGATGGCGTCTATTTTTAAGACATATGATTCACGGTTCTTAGGCCCCGAGTACAGTTTTGAAAATGGTGGAAAAAACATGGGAGATGTAAAACTAAAGAACCTAATGGGTAAAATTGTGCTCATTGTCGACAGGTCAAACACGAGTTTTTTAGAGTCACAAGAGTTTTACGAGTATGTAAATATGTGTAGTAATGCAACATATATGCGACTTTTACACTACTATGATGTTAAGTACACTATGGATATAGTAGAATTAATTGAATATAATAAACTGTGCATGACATTTGCTATGCCAGACAAGGGTGCAAATCCACCAAATCCAAGTTCCGTTGTAATGCGAGAGTGCGGATGCCAAATGCTGGGCATGAAGTACCAAACAATAGACGAAAATGTGGAAGAAAATGATGTATTTTTTGATGAGGTTGGATATGCATTTGCTTTGAAACCTGAACCATTACGGTACAAGGAGATTGTTATTGAAGACCCACCAGCTCAAGACCCTAAACTTTCGTATGAAACGCGAAATATATCGTCAGACTTTTACAATTTTGATGTGTAAGTGTAAAAGTAAAAAATAAAGACCAATCACTGAATACTTGATGTTAACGGATACGAAATATGAAGATATTTATTTTGATTAAACTTGACTGCGAACAATGGCCAGTAATGTTTTATTGGACCATACTCGTACCATATACTGGATTCAGGATGATCTTTTTTTATTTCCTGTATAAAATATGCATGTTTCATTGTAAAAATTATTTCTTTGTTATCAATGAGACCATACACAAATATTAGGGTTTCATCATTATTTTTTTGTGCTGTCTTTACATAACAATCGCAAATATTCATTTCAAACGCAGCATACTTGCAGTTGAATTTGGTAATAAAATAAGATTGAATACAATCCTTAATTTCTTGATTAGATTTAGGCGGTGATGGTGATGGTTTAGATTTACAACTTCCCATAGTTAATTTAGTATGAAAAAATGTTTTTAACTTATTTTGTAAAAAATAACTTGATAATATTTATATTTAGTTACAAATTCGAAAGTGAATTTTTTTACCAATTAATTCTTTTTCCAAAGATAACCCATCATGTTGAAAGTTAACCTCATATTCAAGCTCTGTTTTAGCAATATACTCAACTCGTTGTTTCAAAAAGTTAAATATAAATGTATCATCTGTATCCTCAGCAAACACAAGAAGTTTAATGGGTGAACTGCAATTTGAATAATATTTTACCAGTATGGTCCATGTAGTAAAAGTAAAATTTGGATTCATAATAATTTTGTTGTTGTTTTCTAACATTTCCAAGATAAAATCTTTTTCAATAATAACACGGTTATTCATGCAAAATACATTCTTATCCACGTTTTCATAATAAGTATGACCTGAGATGATTTCTAATGCACCGTAAAACATATTTGCCTTAAAGTTCTGGGTGATTTTATTGCGAAGACTACCTTTGTTAGTTATAACAATCTTATTGTATCAAAATAATTTCATTTTTATTTTTTCTTTATAAAAAATAAATATAAACTAGAGATAATTATATTAAATAAAATAAACTGTAAAACAACTAAAAATAAAGTATCCATATTACAATAACAAGAAATGATGATGACAACTTTTTTCAACACAGCGACCAAAAGCAAGGTACACATGGCAGGAACAGCAGTTTGTGTAGGAATTATTGTAATTCTAGGATATGTTGTTTATTCTCGGTTCTTTGCCGTTAAAACAGGATTTAATGCCAATCGTGAGCATGGTAAAGCCGAAAATGTAAAGCAAGCAGACCTGCTCTTTTTTTACGCAGACTGGTGTCCTCACTGCAAGGTGGCCAAGCCTGAGTGGGATGCATTAAAGGCTGAAAACGAGGGTAAGTTAATAAATGGCTACAACGTGGTGTATACTGAGCACAATTGTGTCGACCCCACGCCCCAAGTTGATGAACTAATGAACAAGTATGACGTTACTGGATTTCCTACAGTAAAGCTGGTTAAAGATGGTCAGGTTGTTGATTATGATGCTAAAGTGACTAGCTCAACAATAAATCAGTTTTTAACTCAGGTGTTATCTGTTTAAAAATAAATAAAATAAATAATATAAATACATTATGATATTATTAATAATATGGGAGCAATTTTTTGTTTTCACCAAGAAACGCCAGAACCAGAAGTATTAACAGATGAAATGATCATGGCAATTATCGATTACCATTTAACTAGAGCCAAAGTCAAAAACTATAGTGGTAAGTTTGAATTAGAAATGAACCTAGATGAACGTATAATAAAACCAAATACATGTTATGACGATGTAGGTGTATATTTGCCTGATGCCTCAACACAAACTGTAAAACTTGTGTCACGTAAAAAAATTGTAGAATGTGTTCAAATATTTCTAAATACTCACAATAAACAATGTATAATTACCCATGGTACGTGTCGTAAAAATTATGGACTGGGCTTTTTAGAGCCAATACGTGAAAGAAATGTAACCATTATTATGATGATAATAAGTAATTAAACTTCAAAATTAAACATAAAATTGTCAAAGTGAAATAACTAAAAAACAATATAAACATTAAAACCTAATTGTAAATAACTAATGAGTATTAGTACTTTATTCGGATTTTATCAAAATTGTGAGTGTAAAGACCATCCTTTAGGACGTATCCCCCCATGTAATAGTAATACAGAAAAATGTAAGAAACTATGGAGTAATCATTTAGAACGATTCTCTTGTATAGTACTAACGAACAAAGATTTTGGTTCGTTTTATATAAACGAACAAAAGAAATCTGAAATGATGTACAAATCAATATTTCATAAATCTTATAAGTATTTGACCAAGTGTGAAAGGTACAATTTGCTTTATAATTAGAAAAAATGAAATAAAAGTATTTACACAATTTATTAACAAAAAAACACCATGAGTCAAGCCACGATTTGTTTCTTTTATACTAGATTGTGCAGTTGTAGCAAAACTTTGTTACCTGAGTGGCAAAAGTTTCGGTTTCAATGTGAAGGTAAAAAAATCAACGGGTACACGCTAAAGTTTGCTAGTTATGATTTTACGCCCATCGTTGATTCTCAACTGTGGAACAAAACTCATTTGCAAACAAATGAGCCAGTAGTAAAGTACTGGGTGGAGCAATGTCACATACATAACTTTCCAACAGTAAGATTGATAAAAGACCTGAACGAAGTTAACTACACCCTTAAAACAAAAATGACAGCCAAAACATTAAAACGATTTGTGGATGAAGAACTGACCCGAATAACTTACAAATAAATATACAAAATAAATCGGCGAAATGATATAGATATTTAATAGGTGTTTCTAGAAACGGCACCCCAACCTCCAGTAACTGTGTTTAAACTAGTATTATAAATTGACCCTTTTTTTTTGGGTGCAACCGAACCACTAGACCTAGCTCTACGCAATGCTGACCTAGTTCCGCTAGGATAATAACTTTTGGTACTAATTGGTGCATCAACTGGCAGTCCAACCTTATACGCAGACTTACCAACAGCAATAGACTTAATTTCGTTAAGTCGCATACTGGAGGGAATAGGAGCAATGTAGTTAACGTGGGTAGACATAATATGACGACGCCCTGAACCAGAGTTATAGTATGATATTGGTTTAGAAAACTTTGCTAACTGTTCTTCGTAAAATGCCTTGGCCTTGCTAACTGCGGTAACTCGTAAATACTGCTGGCGAGCATTAGTGTTTTGTTGAGCATTAACTGGTTCTTGGCTAGGATAAAACTGGGGCGGAGTTGGTCTAACGCCTGTTAAACTCCCGTAGTTGTGATATGGGAGTGTATTTGGAGTTTGACTTGTGCTTAGTGGTCCGATGATGGGCGTATTAACATATCCGCCAAAACCCGCTGAACCGATACTTCTGCTAATTCCATACATAGTGGATGCCATTGCTTTGTTTGTTGTATTACAAGTTTATTTTATTTTTATTCTTTAGTTTAGTCGCAATTTTAATCAAGTCATTATATCTAAAAGGATGTATTTAAGTTATTTTTACGTTGAATTTGTTTTGTGCGTTAAAAATCAATTAAAATCGTGTATATACACTATAATAGTGTATAGACATAATAATGAGCAACTTAATTCAATCCCCTGAGGAAGAAATTAAAGATGAATTTATAAATGTTGAGGCTAATGTTAAAAAACCGCCCATCAATGTTTCTCAATTGACATTGTGTATGAAAACTATCGCTAACATACGTATGCAAAAACAACAAGCAAAAAAAAAACAGCACGAAATAAAGAACAAAGCCGCAGAGACCAAGTTTGAGCAAGATTTTAAAGAAAAAAATAAAATCGTGCAGAATAAGCCTAGACCAAAACACCAGATTACACATAAATATCCAATTAACATATTAGTGTCCAATGAATCAAAACCAAAACAAGCAACATTATCTAAAAAATATTTTTCAAGCCCCTATATTGACGATATTGCAGAAGATAAAGCTGCAGAAGATAAAGCTGTACAAGATAGGGTTATACAAGACGAGGTTGAGATAAAGCAGAAACTTAATAATCGTGTCCACAATATTGTGTCTGAATTGTTTAACCAGTCTAATTCTTGCGATTCTGCTAGTGTAGCAAAAAACATTACCAATACGCTGATTAAGAATCTCGCTTTTGTTGACGACGATTTATCAACAACCAAATATACAAATACGCCAAGTATTGATCTTGATATTATGATGTTTGAAGATGACACATTCAAGGTTGTTCCCCGTCTTAGCGAAAAACAGATGGATATTATTATTTCTTTTTATGAAATGTTCGATTTTATTGTGGACATTGAGCAAACTAACATTGTCGCAAAAAACTTGACCAAGCATGACATGAATGATATTTTGTTTAGGTCAATTAACATTATGTGGAAGGATGAATATGTATCAACATTTGTTCCTCAGTTTATTTCGTCAAAGCAAATGAATAAAAAAATGGATATATTGTTTCTTAAGTATAATAGTAGTTTATCAACTAAAAATACTACGCCAATTTGCAAGTTTTCCGCTTCCGTTTTAACTGGAATTAATATACCAAATGTGTTAAAATGTTTGGTTGCAGAGACAAAGTTGGACGACGACAAGTGTTTTATAAGCAAAATGCCTGATATGTTTATGATTGATTCTGCTATTGAACCTGCGATTGAGCCACTTTCAACAAGACCAACAAAATATCCGCCCGATTTGAATACAGTTATTCCCGTGTCAGCAACGGTAGATCCCAACGGATTTAGTTTTAAGAACTGCTTATATGATCAATTTGAATCAGTAATTCCTATTATTAGCGTGGCAGAAAGTGCAGCGGAAATAAAACAGAGAGATATTGAAAATAAAAAAAACATTGTTGTGCTATTTAACAAAGACTCAGCAAATACCATGAAAACTATTGTTTTAACAAATCCTAGCGAAGCAACCCTAGATGTTATTGAGAATTATACCGAGTATGGGTTTAGCAAACTGTTTTCAATAAGGTCTGATATTGATACCATCCACGAATTTATTAAGAAAATGTTTCATGGCATTTTCTTTTATAATATTAAGTCTCTTAATGCCATACTTGAGTCAACCGCAAATATTGTGCACGCATCAAATGCATCCTTAAATGATACAGTAGCAATAAAGTCGGAGGAAAGTGTGGTTCTCGAGTTTTTAAAAAAATCTTATATCATCAACGATAACGTGGAGCATAAATTAAAGGCGTCTGCGTTATGCGAGATCATGATAAAGAATAATATTGTAACCATCTCAAGCGATAAAATTACAAGCTTTAAAAATAGACTATCACATTACTTAAAAACTGCTGGCTTACGTAAAAAACGGTACAACGACGGGTTTTACTACTATGGTATTCGAGAAAAAGAAATTCCGATAAAGTGTGATAATCACTACACAGAATATTCCAAATCAACTAGACCAAATTCAAGTTTATTAAGCTCAGGGGATTTTACTTATCGCGCAGACGACTTTAGTTTTAAACTTACATCAACTGACTTGGATGTAATATCAACTGAACATATTTACAACCAAAACAACCAAATAATAACCAACGAACTAACTAATCAGGAAAAAAAACTGATGAATAATCATAAATCATCAAGCGAAATAAAAACTGCACCTTGGAATAATTGTTCGTTAAGTATTGATACAAATACAAATGATTTAATGACATTACCACCAGAAAAAAAGATACGTACATCTTGGAATGATTGTGATACAAATGATTTAATGACATTAGCACCAGAAAGAAAGATACGTGCACCTGACCAAATACGTGAAGACCCACCTGACCAAATAGGTGAAGACGCACCTATAAAAATCTTATTAGTTTCTCATCAGCAATGTCAAGCAGTATAACCCCCTTTAATGTTACTGATTTTAAATCTGCTGAGCGTATTAAAAAATTTTATGACTGTCAAAAAGACATGATTGAAAAAGGGTATAATAATCAATATGGTGATATGTGAAGATTTATCTGTAAAGATATTTTCAACTGAAACGGAAGCAATTGATTTTACAGAAAACTATTCTAATTCATTCAGGCAAAGAATTGGTGTGTCAAAAGTTATAATTGATGATGAATATTATAAAGAAGAATCTAAAAATAAAATACTAACATCCGCATCAAAATTAAATAAAGACACAACAGTTATTTATACTAATACTGATGATGACGATTTTGAACTAATTCAATCTGTTTCCAAGACTAAAACAGTGTAATCATTTTCATTTAGTACAATAGCGTTATTTTCGGTCAAATTTATTATATTAATATTGTGATCTACAATATTTAGTGTATAGTTAAATGGCACTTGAAGGTCATGTTTGTTGATAAAATCTTTGTGATATGTATGCATAAAATAATCAATAAATGTGGAGCAAAACTTATTTCCAACCACATAATAATTGTAAGTTGGAGTAGATAGTAAAATTGAATGCTCAATATTCTCTTTATTTTTGGACGTGAAATTTAATTCTATATCTAAAAAACGTACATTGGACCTCTTTAACGGTACTGTGTTTAAAGGCAAATCCAAACATATGTTAATTGGACAAACCATGTCCCACAAGTCATACTGTTTTTCAGCAGAGTTATACTTTTTAAATCGTCTTATTTTTAGCAACGGATTAATTAATAAACTTGTCTTTATATTTTCACAAGTTTTTGTGTCTTTGCTATATACTTCATTGACTTCATGTTCATCCATAGGAGGGTAAATTGTATTCCAAAACTTTGTAACCGGATTTTGCACATTTTGAACAAACAATATTTCTCCATAACTAACAAAGTAAATAATATTATAAAAAAGTTTTATTAGTAAATTTGAGATATATTCAGGAATATAATAAAAAAATAAAGACATATTTTTCTTTTGTTATAACTATTATACTATAAATCTTATATTTAACTGAATTTAAGATTTATAATTAGAACAAAACAATATTTTTTCCAATTTGTCTTTTGGCACAAGAGCACTAGAATTCTCAATATGCAATACGTTATAATGAATATCATCAACAAACTCAATAAACATGTTGATCGATTTGTTTAGCCAGTCTGACTGAGAGTGAATCTCTGTCTGGTTCTTTATAATGTAAATACCTAACTGATCACTAAGCTCTTTGTTTAGCGTTCTAAGCAAGATGTTGATTATTACCTCATTGGCATAATCTTGGCTAAACAAAATTCCCGTGCGAAAACATTCCACCGTCTCGTACGCAGGATTATCCTCTTCTGCAATGCAAAGCATTTGGTAACGCTCAAAATCATCTTGAGTGGTTGCAACTGAAACCATATAACGTAGCACACGAGCGTTATCACTTGGGGTTGACTCAAATATAGCATCCATATCCAAGTTTTTTTCAATGGTTAGTTTTTGAAACAATTTATTCATTGCCAATTTACTGGTGTTTAATACACGTGTATAATCAGCCCTTCCATTCAAACAGTGGTCAACACAGTGGTAAAAACACGAGCCATCACCATTCATTTCAATTGTTTTATAAGAAGCAATTAAGTGAGCCGACATTTTTATTATAGGTGTTCTGTTTGTATGCATTGGGTTTGATTTTTGTTTTTTATTTCATTTTTATATTTTGCTTTGATTTTGTTATTTTGCTTTGATTTTGTTATTTATATTAGCATGTTGTCCATGAATAATATTTCTTTTTCTTGGCTATATATAATCCCTTTTCCCAAATTATAAATATAAGATGTTGCCGTCAAGTCATTGTTTTGTATCATGTTGGCGGTCGTAGTTAATGCCATGGAATGATGTGGTATCATTCGTTTTATCCAGTCTTGGGGACTTGTAAACAGTTGATTACGCATCACATATATTAAAACCAAACTAAGGCAAACCCCAATCCCAAATATAGTTATGCTAAAGTGACCTTTTTGCAAATAGTGAACGATTTGATGACCCCAAATCATGGTGGACGCCATGTACAATGACGCATACACAAGCGGTAAAGAAAAATAAAGATGGTCTGGGGAATACACCATTACATTCATTACATTAACTGTAATTGCAATTACAAACATAACGCTAAATAAAATTAATTGGTCTTTAACATTCGACATTATATATTACCTTTTATGTTATTTTTTTGTTCTTTTTGTTCTTTTTGTTCTTTTTGTTCTTTTTGTTCTTTTTGTTCTTTGTTAGTTTGTAACCAAAAAAAGACTTTAATTACTTTACTTTTACTTATGTTTTATAAATCTAATCTAATTATACTTACACGCCTTAACTTGATGCAAGTCGGCCAAATATAGCATTTGACTCGGCATTCCACACTTTTGCATTTTGAGGTAGAGGATGTTCGTATTCAACAAAGTCGCAAGGAAACAGAATATTTGCTAGTTCTGCTTGCTCTTCGGTAACATCCTTCATTACCGCACCCTTTGTAGCAATAGCATTTAAGAGGTGACGCTCTGTCTTGTTTTTGACATATATCATGTACATTTCGCTGTCTGATTTTGTATCAAGTGCACGCAAAAACCGATAACTAATCTGGTAGAGGTCAATAGTGCTGTAATTCGGGCTTACAAAACAAACACGAGGATATGCTCCGTCCTTGTCATCCAAGTCAATGCCCGATGATAAAACATGAACATTTCCAATGAGCAAGCGTCGCTCTGTATTAGGTTCTTGAAATGGTCGCAAAACGTCCTGACGCTTTTTTGAGGGAACGCTACCATTAAGCACAAGTGGGTTAAACTCGTCCTTTAATTCGCGAACCACGTCGGTAATAGTTTGAGTGTAGTTGCATGCTAGTACCACCTTGCACAATGGATTTTCTGTAAGTTTCTCGCGGCACATTTTTACCATAATGGGAATCTTGGCTGTTTCAATCATAAGAAGAGCCTTTTGCATTGCGGCAAACATCTGTGTACTTGTCATGTGCTCTTCATCACCACCTTTTGATTGCATGCACTTTTGAAGACGAGAGATTCCTTGGTCCAAGAGCTTAGCACAAGGATTTGCATCTGCTTCAAGTAAACTCTTAGCCGAAATTTTGGGATTTTTTCTAATAACTGCTTTAGTTGATGGTATAGGAACTATTAAATTATACATACCATTAAACTTATGAACTCGAAAGTTGTTTCCAACAACCACCATTGATCGGCTTAAGCATGGCTTAATCACCTGTAAAAAGTACTGGTAGCATTCTTCCACTGGGCTTTTATATTTAGTCTGAATTTGAACTGCCGCGGCGATTCTTGGACTCAAATTTTCACAATATGTGCGAATTTCTTGCAAACCAGTTGGTATGTTACCAATTGGACCTACTTCTACACCTGGAACACGAGTTCGCTGAAACGCACCAATATCAAACTGTGTGAGTTCTTGGTGTGTCATGATGCCTACTGTTTTGAAAAACTGAACAGTTTGAACTGGCTTGTCAATTGGACTGCCAGAAATTAGCAAAGCTCGAGACTTAGTTAATCCTGGTCCAGTTCCTTTAATTCCACATACTAGTTCTTTGCATGCTCTTGTTTGAGCAGAGCTGTCATTCTTAATGTTTTGAATTTCGTCAATAATGAGAAACAAGCCCTCACGAATATACTGACGCATTTGTGCAGTCAGGCGATATGTTACTACATTGCCCTGTGGCGTCATAACATCCGCACGACGAATCAAGTGACCAACGCGCTGAGTTTTTCCCATTTGACCACTTAGTTCATTAAACGAGTAAACCTCTATACCAACAAGACCATATTCGTGAATTAGTTCTTTCCACTTGCCTGTCATTGAAGACGGACAAATAATTAAACCTCTTAGAAATTGTAAAATTTGTGTTATATGTGGTATACCGTACTTGTACACGTACATACCAGCAAATGATTTACCCGCACCAAGCATGGAAAAGTCCAGTGCAAAGTATGATGTAATGAAAATATCCCAAAATTCTTCTACCTGGTTTTTTTGGTAGCCATACAGTACAATGTCTTTAGATGTGGCTACTGTAACACATGAACTTGAAACATGATCTTGATTTTGAATCTCAACATAAAATCCACAATCGTCTAGGACCATTTCTTCCGTATCTTTTACGTTTCGAATATACAGGTGGGTTGAATTAATGGAATAGTCCTTGTGTATTTCAACAAAACTTTGGTTGCATAGCATAGTAAGTTGCTCGTATTTTTCTAAAATATTCGTATACACATCGTTAGATACGTTTGCTTGAATTGCGTTACGCACCTCAATCTGATATCCATCTGTTGCAGAAAGATATAAATTTATAATGGTAGCATGTAAAATATGAGCCTTGTACTGTGTATGGTAAAAGTAAACACGTTGCTCCCAAATTCGTTCAGATATTTTTTCCATAAGAAATTGAACACGCAAGTCGTGACATCGTGCATGCAAATCTGTAATGAGGGTTTCCTCGTTAAACAATCGTATCTTGTGCTCACGAACTGATGAAGTTACTGTATAAAGCAATCGCAACAAATCGGGAGGACATGGTACAAATACATCATTTCCAACAGAAGCACAAGATTCATCTGCATACCGTTCTACTGCATCTCGTGGAACACGGTCAAAGCGATTGGAAAACATACAAAAGTCTTCACCAACTTCTTCACCAACTACTTCTGTGGTTTGTTGGTTTTGTCCAAACAATTCGGATGAAATATAAGGATTAGAATTTGACTCTTGTAGTTGTAGTGTTACCCAGTCAAACCGACTTCCACAATTCGTACATCGCATGTGGTTACATCCATCAATACGATGAATTGGAGTATAACACTTGGGGCACGGTTTAGAATCACGAATGCTTAGTTTTGCATCTTCGCTACATACGTGACCCACGTGAGAATTTGTTGTACCGCCAGTAACAATTTCCTCATGACAGTGTACACAGCATATGTGATTACAAACATTACATGTTTCACCAATAACTAGACCACGGCAGTCACCAATCGGACATGGGTACTTGGCCGAAATTGTTTTGCCAGTTGCTTTTGGCTTTACAGAAAATCGTTGCACTTGACCAAATCGGGAGTTTTTACGAATCTCTTCGCATTCCTTTAGCCATGCCACCATGGCCTGTACATCCACCGTTTCTAAATTAACACGTTGTTCCACCATCAGTTCACGAATAATCGTGGGTACCACAATGTCCTTGTAAAACTCGCTACCTAAGATATCGGCAATAAAAGATTGCGAAAACTCAAAGTGGCAACTTGCACATTCGCCTTTGGCATAAGTTGTTTGACATGTTTTACACACTACATAAGAGCATCTGGGACAAGTGCATGGATAAACTGTTTTTCTTGTTTTTCTAGCAGGATTGAGGTTGTATGTAAAATTCGAGCAACAAATCTGACATTCAAATGTAGCGGTCATTTTGTTGTTTATGTTGTTTATTAAAATAACTTATAAAGTTCTTTGTATAAATCTTAATCTCAATATTTAATTCATTTTTATATTATTAATGTAAAAATGAAATAATCTCATATGAAATTACAAACACCAGTGAAAGTACCATGCTTAGTAAAAAAGAATTATCAGAATTAAATGCAAAACTTAATGAGCATGAACAAATCGTAAAAGATAACAAAAAAAAAGATAAAATCTTTAAACAAACTGCGGCCAAGCATGATAAAATAGCTAAAGAAAATAACAAGATTAGAGATTTTCCAAAAAAGTTAAAAGAATATCAAGCAAACACTTTTGTGTTAAAAGCAGATGTAACTCGTTTGTGGAAAGAAAATAAGGATACACAAAAACAATGCGACAAATGGGATACAAGAATTACAGAGGAAACATATCAAATGCGTTTACAAAAATTAAACAAGTTAAGAGAATTTAGTAAACACCCAGACTCCATCTATAATACATGGAACAAAATAATCAAAGACTCGTATAATAAAATAAAAAAAATTAATGAAATATTAGAGCTTCTTGATTGGGAGTTTAAGAATCATTGCATACATGAAAACAGTGTTGGAGATAAATTAAACAAGGCTCATGAAATTAAAACTTTCGGCAAGTTTAGTTTTTGTTCTGTTTGCAGAGCATCTGAAACAAATTGTATATATTGTACATATACATATGGAGGCAATGGGGGAAATGGACATGGCGGATGCAATACATGTTGTGGAAAAAATTATGATTACTGGGATAAATATTAACAAATTAAACAAATTATTTTTTGTAAAAAATGTTGTCTATCAGATTACTATTAATTTTTTACCAAAAATAAAATACGATGTAAAGATAAATGTCATCAACAAATAGCATAAAACCCGTATCTGCTTTAACTCGTACAAACGATATTAACGACCGCTTGTACGCAAGAAATATTCCATCTGAGCCACTGCAACCCTATTTAGAGGCACGAGCTGTTCCAACCAAATATGTCAAAATGCCTGTTATTGATTATCGTCGACCTGTGTCTGTGCCATTAAACCAAGACCCAACATTTAATACAAGTCAAGCATTTAATCCTGGTACTGGATTTGGACCTTGGTCTGGTTTTGCTACTCGAGTAAATACTGAGACGGTATTGCGAAACCAAATATATGCAAATCAAAAATGCAGTGCGGCTACCTATGTTCCCAGTAGTAAAAGCGATTTGTATAAAATTCATTGGACAAATGCAAATAAAGGTACTCCAACTCAACATTCTTTGTTGTTTGAAGAATCGCAATTTGCTCCCCATAATGCTAACCCTGCATCGGACAAAATTGGTGTTTCGTTATTCAACAACTCAACTAGACATCAGCTTAATGAATAATAAATACATTGTGTATTTTTAATTAATTAAAAATATTAACAATAATAACAATAATAAATGGAAACATATATAACGCACGATAATGGTAAAGAGCCATATAAAGTTGACGTATTTAACCAAGATGTTACAATATATAAGTCAATTTTAACAATTGACTATGACTCTGAAACTACTTATAATGAAACCCCCATATTTGTATTTAGCAATGTGGAACAAGTTTTTATTGGCAAAAGTCCAAAGAATAAAATGACTTTATTTAGTGGTGGATTTGGATCAAAGTATGATGGCAATTCTATTCTTTTACATATTAAAGATTATGATTATGTCTTTATTGGCCGCGAAATTTTTCGATTCAAGTCGTTTGTAAAAATTACGGAATTTGTATCTCCTCTTGGTAATAACCGTGTACCATATCCCTTTGCAAAAGATTGTGAAAATCGTTATTATTTATTAATTGAAAACATAGTTATAAATAATGTACCATCTGATGTAGAAACCCCATATGATCATTATTATAGCGAAAATATTAATATTATAAAAAAAGGAACAAATGAATTAGATATTAAAACCTTTTTGATTGGTGGAAATATTTACAAATTTTCTCACAATTCGCTTCCCAATAAAAACTATGACAGAATTTCACAATGGGATGACTTTGGGAATGGTTTTGAAATTATATACATAAATGGTGATAAACAACATTTAACCCGTAATACATATTTACAAATCGTTAATAATTGGAGTCAAAAGCAAGGTTTAACATGCTTAAAAGATTTTGAAGTTTTACAAAAACAATCGTGGTAATTTTTATTTAATTCTATTTTTTATATGGTCTTCTGTAATCATAGGCTCAGTTAAATTTAAATGCACAGAAGTAGCATACAATAAATTGTAGTTAAACTCCATAATAAATTTGGACAATATTTTTAGTTCCGATGGTTCCATTGAAATTAAATCAACGTAATTTGTGTTTATTAGTAATGTAGTAGGCATTTCTTGCTGTATTCTTTCACTTTTAAACTTATTAACATATCCAGCAATTGTTGAAAAATCTGTGGTTGGGCAAAACTCGAGAAAAATAATAATTTTTTGCTTGTATTGAATATTAACAAACCGAGTATTATTGTCATGGTGGTGACGGATTAGATCAGGATTAATATGCATGTTATGTAAATTTCTGCATGGAACAAATAAAAATTGCATGGCCATTTTTTAAGTATATACTACCATATTATACATTTTGTATTTAAGTTGTTTTTATAAAAAATGTTTTTTATTATTACAACTAACTAGCAGAATAAGAATGAAGACGAACATTTTGTTTCTAATTTGTTTTTATAAAAAAATGATTTTACTGTAATCGATTTTGAATAAAGCAATTAATAAGCAAAAATAATAAACAAACCTAAGCCAATAATTCAAAACCGTAAAATATAACAAAAAATAATGAATATTGAATTACCAATGTGTTTATTAAATTGGATAAATCAAAAAAACATTAATTGGGAATGGTTGTCTGGTAATCCGTCAGAAGGTGCTATGAAGTTGCTAGAAAAAAATCCAGATAAAATAGATTGGTCTAGTTTGTCTTTAAACACGTCGAAAGGTGCTATCAAGTTGTTAGAAAAAAATCAAGATAAAATAGATTGGTTAATGTTGTCTCGCAATAAGTCAGAAGGTGCTATCAAGTTGTTAGAAAAAAATCCAGATCAAATACATTGGTATTATTTGTCTGGTAATACGTCAGCTATGCAGTTGCTAGAAAATAATCAAGATAAAATATATTGGCTGCATTTGTCTGGCAATAAGTCAGAAGGTGCTATGCGGTTGTTAGAAAAGAATCAAGATAAAATTCGTTGGGAAGAGTTGTCTAGAAATCCATCAAAAGGTGCTATGCGGTTGCTAGAAAATAATCTAGATAAAATAGATTGGTATTGGTTGTCTCTAAATCCGTCAGCTATGCAGTTGCTAGAAAATAATCCAGATAAAATACATTGGCGTTTGTTGTCTGGAAATTCGTCAAAACATGCTATGAACTTACTAAACAAAAATCCAGATAAAATACATTGGTGTGGGTTGTCTGGAAACCCGTCAGAAGGTGCTATGCGGTTGCTAGAAAAGTATCCAGAGAAAATAGATTGGTTTAATTTGTCTCAAAATAAGTCAAAAGGTGCTATGAACTTACTAGAAAAAAATCCATATAAAATCAATTTGAGGCATCTCTTTATAAATCCGTATATATTCAAGTATGATTATATACAGATGAAAGAGAACTGTATGTTGTTTAAAGAAGACTTAATAAAGAATCGGTTTCATCCTCGCAATATATCCAAGTTTAAAGATTGGGGATTTAATTAATTATAAAAAAAATAAATTGTTTTTTGTATAAATAAACATTACAAATAATATATGCCAATGCAAATAGCAACATACTACTTATATAAGCGACCCAAAGTTAAAGATAATCTTGTGTTAATTGACAATGATATGTTAATATTTATAGATAATTTTGACAATTATCCTAAGTGTTTAAAGTATTTACAAAATAAAATGTTTACATTAGATTATCAAGATTATGTGTTTATTGTAAAAAAATATGCAAATGGAAATTTCGCATTTCCTCAAAAAAAGAAAGCCCTAAATTGTAACCAGTACAATAGTGTAGCAAACGGTCCAAATTTCTACGAGGAATATACGCCAGGAAATTATTATGGCATAGGAAATAGTACTGATTGCTACAACTATACCGACGTTTGGTACAAATTCACTTATCAAAATATATACGGGAAATACAAGTGGAAAGAATCTGCACATAGGTCACCCCAAGAATGTACCCAAGAAAAAATAATAAACAGCAATACGATAATACTTAACATTTTACTAGAAGTTAAATCCATTAACTCCCCAATCTCTAAACTTGGATATATTACGAGGATGAAACCGATTTTTTATTAAGTCTTCTTTAAACAACATACAGTTATGTTTCATCTTTTTATAATCACACTTAAATATATACAGATTTGCAGACAAATAATACCAATCAATTTTATCTGGATTTTTTTCTAACAACCGCATAGCACCTTCTGATGGATTTGCGGACAAACAATCCCAAATTATTTTATCTGGATTTGTTTCTAGAAACTGTATAGCACTGTCTGACGGATTTTCAGACAAATAATACCAATCAATTTTATCTGGATTTTTTTCTAACAACCGTATAGCACCTTCTGACGGATTAAATGACAAATATTCCCAATGTATTTTATCTGGATTTTTTTCTAGCAACCTTAAAGCATCTTTTGACGGATTGGCAGACAATTCACTCCAATGTATTTTATCTGGATTTTTTTCTAACAAATCTATAGCTGACGAATTGTTAGACAAATAAAACCAATTTATTTTATCTAGATTTTTTTCTAGTAAGTGTATAGCTGACGTATTACAAGACAAAAACCACCAATCTATTTTATCCGGATTTTTTTCTAACAACCGTATAGCTGACGGATTTGTACACAAACAATCCCAATGTATTTCATTTTGATTTTGTTCTAACAACCGTACAGCCCATTCTGTCGGATTTCCAGACAAACGAAACCAATCAATTTTATTCGGTTTTTGTTGCAACCATCTAGCACCAGCACCTTCTGACAAATGATAGCAATTCATTTTATCCTGATTATTTTCTAGCAACCGCGTAATACTTCGTGGCTCTTTTAAATACACCCAATCGCAAGATATCTTATCTTTATTCTTTTTTAGCAATTGCAAAGCACCTTTTGACTTATTACAAGACAAACGAAACCAATCAATTTTATTGTGATCAATCCAATCTAATGTACACATTGGTAATTCAACATTCATGGTTTCTTGTTATATTAAATGTTTACACCTATTATTTCATTTTTATAAAAAAAATATTCATTATCAAATCCATTAATCCCCCAATCTCTAAACTTGGATATATTGCGAGGATGAAACCGATTCTTTATCAAGTCTTCTTTAAACAACATACGGTTTTGTTTCATCTGTATATAATCATACTTAAATATATACAGATTTTGAGACAACCAATGCCAATCTATTTTATCTTGATTTTTTTCTAGCAACTGCATAGCACCTTCTGACTCATTTAGACACAAGAACCTCCAATTAATTTTATCTTGATTTTTTTCTAGCAACCGTATAGCACCTCCTGACGGATTTGCAGACAAATAAGTCCAATTGATTTTATCTGGATTTTTTTCTAGCAACTGTATTGCACGTTCTGACAAATTTTCAGACAACATATCCCAATTTATTTTATCTGGATTTTGTTCTAACAACTTAATAGCATATTCTGACGGATTCCTAGACAAAATATCCCAATTTATTTTATCTGGATTTTTTTTTAGCAACTGCATAGCACCTTTTGATGGATTTTTAGAGAACCAAAACCAATCAATTTTATCTGGATTTTTTTCTAGCAACTGCATAGCACCTTCTGACGTATTTAAAGACAAATAATACCAATTTATTTTATCTTGATTTTTTTCTAACAAATGAATAGCACCTTCTGACGAATTTGCAGATAAAATACACCAATCTATTTTGTCTGGATTTTTTTTTAGCAACTGTATTGCTGACGGGTTTTCAAAATACCAATATGTTTTATTGTAATTTTTTTCTAGAAACTGCATAGCACCTTTTGACTTATTTCTATTCAAACCATCATAATTTATTTTATTGTGATTAATCCAATCTAATGTACACATTGGTAACTCTACATTCATGGTTTCTTGTTGTATTAAAATGTTTATACATATTATTTCATTTTTATTAAAATATTCATAATTACAACACAAATTCGGGACTAACTTTACGCAAAAACATAGCCAATGGGTTTTTTTGTAAAAGTCCTTGGATAACCTGCTGATTTATGTACGGATTATCCTCCATAGTAAAAAGATGAGGACTTGTACTACTAGGTCTCCGACTCCAGTCCACAATAGTCGTTGACATATTCATCAAGTTTTTGTTAGTTTGCAATAATTGACGAGTCTGATGTGACTCCAAATCTGCAATTGTAACACCGAGCATAATAGCAAACACCGACTCGTTGGCTAACCCTCCAGCACAAACAGTTGAGTAAATTGTCCTAGTTGTAGGATTAAAAATAAACTGAATTATTTGGTTTACGTGAGACAATGTTAACGTAAACCAAGGGTCATGCATAATGTGTAAGTTTGGGGGAAGTCTTTTTAAATTAGCTCTCCCATGAAAATCCGGATTCCAATCTGCACCTTTAATGCTCATGATGCTTTTGCTACCATATTGTTGAAATCGTTCTTTAAAGTGTTCTGGCGAAATGATAGGCATACACGAATCAGTTAACATACAAAACCATTGATTCAATGAGTCATGGTGCTTAGCAAAAGACAAAAGAGAAATATATGCGGGCACAACATGAAAGTAAGAAGTTTCTGAAATATAATTTGGTGGAATTGTGTGCGATCTAAGCCAAGGAGACTTAATATGATTAATGTGCTTGTAATGAACATAAACATTAATCCAGTTCTTGTTTGGCTCAATCCATTTTTTCCAAACGGCTTCTTGGTTTAACACATGTTTGTAACTAATAATAAAACAAAGTGCAACCTTATTTGGTTTTGTTATTTTTGGGTTAATATTTAGGTTAGAGTTTAATAACTCCATTTTGATATGGATGTATTTTTTATTTACACTTAATATTCCTTTATTTTTAGTACAAACTAACAAATGCGTTTAATTTAAATAATACAAAGAAAAAATAAAATCTAAACATTAAAAATTAATGTTTTATTTTGTCATTTTGAACAAACATTGTAGGGGCAACCATGCGAGCCGCTAAACGCTCTTTTTTTAAAAAATCTCGTTTTAGGTCGCTATCTTCTGTTAGTCCGTTCATGTTTGCAGGACTACGATTATCAAAGCCATGTTGAAATAAAAAAGGAGTAGACTGAACTTGACCAGACGAGTAATAAGGGTTGTTGCCAGATGCGTTAAAGTATTCTTGAGTATCCACCTTCATTATTTCTTTTCCATGATTTTGCATAAACTGACGATACTCCCAGTTTGATTTTACACCTGCGTTTTTTCTAATAATTCCAGAATTGCTATTATCCATTTTTAATAATTAAGTATTATGTTAGTATGACAATTTATTTTTTGCATAAAACATGTTAAATATAAATATTCAATGTAAATAAATGATTCCACATTAGACTTTAAAAAAAAACTCACTAGACATTATACATAGCTCAAATAAAGTTGAGCAGTTGCAAGCAATCCAGGCAGACGCTTTAGCTATGTTTAAAAAAAAGAATGCTGATTATGGTGATGCGTTTGCTAAATATGGTGTGATTGGCGTGCTAATGCGAATTGAAGACAAGATTCAACGGGCTATATCTATAACAAAAAACAATGTAGCATTAGTAAATAATGAGAGTTTGAAAGACACAATGTTAGATTTGCACAATTATGCTGCCATGGCATGCATGCTAATTGACGAAAATCCAAATTAAATTTAAAAACAAATGACTTAAAGGTATAAAATATAAAATATAGCCATAAAATAATGATTCATCAATTTCCAATTTATCGCTCTGGAGTTAGTTCCAGTCGCTACACTGCGTTACGCACCACAAGTTTATCCGCAACAAGTTCTCGCACTGTAGAAGCAATTGTTTCTAGTTCCCTTGGTGGAGCAGGTGGTAGTCGCCGTATCGCAAAATACTACGCTCAAAAACAAGGAATGTCGGCAAAAATGCTGTACAAAAAGTTTTACCCTGGTGGCATAATTGTTTTATAAATTGTACAACAAATTTAAAGTATCGGGTTGAATTTGCATTAATAATATTACTTTTTTTTTTGTTATTGTTTTTAAATTATTTGTTTGTTAGTTTAACCAAATCATTATAAATAAAAATATCTTGAATAGTATAAGAGACATTATGAGCGTAAAAAGTATCATCATCACAGTAATCATTCTTATTTTAGTGATTACCCTGATAAAGTACATTGCCAACGACGCAAATACTTTAACTGGCCTTACTGCAGCAGACACAGTGCAAAAGATTGACGCTGAAACCTTGGCCACAGGCACCAACGACGCAGCATCCAACTATAGTTATTCAATCTGGTTCTATGTTGACGACTGGAACTATCGCTACGGAGACCAAAAAGCCATATTTGGCCGTATGAGCCAAGATACCGACGTAAAACAGCCATGTCCTGTTGTATACTTAGGACGTGAGCAAAATAACATTGATATTGTATCTACTGTATATCCTGGCGATACAACAACTGTAACAACTGAGGACCAAATGACTGTTCATACTTGTTCTGTAGCTAATGTTCCTATTCAAAAGTGGGTTAACCTTATTGTCAGTGCATATGGTCGCACAATGGACGTGTACCTTGATGGAAAACTTGTTAGAACATGTGTATTGCCTGGTGTTTCCAACATTGACTCTAATGCTAATGTTTTTGTAACACCCAATGGTGGGTTTTCTGGCTGGACATCCAAATTTCAGTACTGGCCCGAGTCGTGTAATCCACAAAAAGCATGGAACATTTACAAAAAAGGCTATGGCGGTAGTTGGCTCGGAAACATGTTTGGAAAGTACACGGTAAAAGTTTCTTTAATGGAAGGCGATGTGGAAGACAAAGCTTTCGAGTTTTAACTTAACAAACAACTTGCATCTACCAATGTTAAAGTTAATCTTGTTTAAATATAATGTCATGTTTATATTTTTTTTTACATTTTTTGAGTAAATATTGTATTTTGATTTGACATTTCAAGGCAAATAAGGCAATAAAACTGTGGTAGAAGTAATACAATAATAATTTTTGAATTCTATGGTTAACCTTGTTTCATATTTGCTATCAGGCATTAAATATCGCTTATACTCGTTTAATTCAAAAGATAAAATAGAAATCGGTATAATTAGTTCATTATGATTTGAAAAATAAACATTTGTGGTTGTTTTGATTTCTTTGTCATTATTGTCATTTCGTATTGAATGATCGTTTGGATTATTAATTATTACATTACGTCTTGTGTTTGATGTGCAGATATTATTTTCAAAAAAACAAATATTTTCTACACGACATCCTCCAATGTCAACACTTATATTGTCAATAAATTGAGACGCACTAAATGATGTATCCAAAATATCATCAAATTTAAATTTAAGACAAGATTGTTCGGAAAAATTTGCAATTCTAGGATAACAAAAAAGATATCTTTTATATAATTTACTAGATCTATCACCTGAACATGTGAATGTTGTATATGGATAATTTAAGGTTAATTCTTTAATATTATCTTGGTTTGTATTATATTTAATTATGGGTGTTATGGGTCTAGGTGTTAGTTCTATGGGTAAAAGTAAAGGATTCAACTCTTCGTTAAAGTTTTCATTCTTTTGTTTTTTAAACAACTTTCTTTGCATTAATTTAAATATAATGTTATGTTTATATTATTTTTACATTTTTTGAGTAAATATTGTATTTGATTTTACATTTCAAGTTAATATACCAACTCTAATAATAAAAAAAAATAATATACCTAATATCACATCCAAAAGTAATGGAATACTTGCTTTTCTATCTTTTCGAATTAAATATATACAAGCTGTTAACAATAACATACCATGAATAAATCTATATGGCGCCCACCACGTTTTACCACCAGATTCTATAGCATGCAATCTAGAATTAGTAAAAGCTAAATATAAGGTACCAATACTCATTAACCCTACAACCACACTTAAATATACAAAATAACGTTCAGGTAAAACTTTAGGTATGTACGCAATTAATAAACGAATTGGAATACATAAAAATAAAAATAATAGCAATCGTAAAGTATTATCCATTACTTTATAATAATAATTTATCCTTTACCTTGTAAATAAAATAATTATTCAAAATCAAACCCATTTATCATCCAATCTTTAAACTTGGGTATATTGCGAGGATGAAACCGATTCTTCATCAAGTCTTCTTTAAACAACATACAGTTCTGCTTCATCTGTTTATAATCATACTTAAATATATGCGAATTTAAAGATAAATTTATCCAAATTTTCCAATCTATTTTATCTGGATTCTTTTCTAGCAACTGCATAGCATGTTCTGACTTATTACAAGACAACTGATACCAATTAATTTTATCTTGATTATTTTCTAGTAAGCGCATAGCACATTTTGACGGATTTGCAGACAAGTGATACCAAGCTATTTCATCTGAATACCAAGCTACTACATTTGGTTTTTGTTCTAGCAACTGCACAGCACCTTCAAACGGATTTTTAGACAACTCTTGCCAATTTATTTTATTTGGATTTTTTTTTAGCAACTGCATAGCACCTTCTGAGGGATTCTTAGACAAATAGCTCCAATTTATTTTATCTGGATTTTTTTCTAGCAACTGTATAGCATATTGTGACGAATTTTCAGACAAATTTCCCCAATTTATTTTATATGGATGTTTTTCTAACAACTGCATAGCACCTTCTGATGGATTGTCAGACAATTGCCAATTTATTTTATCTGGATTTTTTTCTAGCAACCGCATTGCACCTTCTGATGGATTTTTAGACAAATACCACCAATCTATTTTATCTTGATTTTTTTCTAGCAACTGCATGGCACGTTCTGACGGATTACAAGACAACTGCAACCAATCTATTTTAATTGGATCTTTTTCTAGCAACCGCATTGCACCTTCTGACTTATTAGTAGACAAATTATACCAATTTATTTTATCTTGATTTTTTTCTAGCAACTTAATAGCACTATATGACGAAATTCTAGACAAACTACTCCAATCTATTTTATATAGATTTTTTTCTAACAACTTGATAGCACCTTCTGACGGATTGGAAGACAAATGATTCCAACTTATTTTATCTGGATTTTTTTCCAGCAACTGAATGGCACCATATGACGAATTTTGAGACAACCAAAACCAGTCTAGGTTATCTTTATTAATCCAATCCAACAAACACATTGGTAATTCTAGACTCATGATTTTTGTGTATTGTCATTTTTTACAAGTAATTAAATCATTTTTATTAAAAAATGATTATTCAGAATTAAATGGAAGTTACTCAAAGCCATTGACCCCCCAATGTCTAAACTTGAGTATATTGCGAGGATGAAACCGATTCTTCATCAACTCTTCTTTAAACAACATACAGTTCTGTTTCATCTGTTTATAATCATACTTAAATATATGCGGACTTGATAACAAGAGAGTCCAATTTATTTTATCTTGATTTTGTTCTAGCAACTGAATAGCACCTTTTGACGAATTTCCCGACAATTCATCCCAACTTATTTTATCTTGATTTTGTTCTAGCAACTGAATAGCACCTTTTGACGAATTTCCCGACAATTCATCCCAACTTATTTTATCTTGATTTTGTTCTAGCAAGTGCATAGCTGACGGATGTCTAGACAAGAAAAACCAATCTATTTTATCTTGATTTTTTTCTAGCAACTGAATAGCACCATTTGACTCATTCTTAGACAACTGAGACCAATTTATTTTATCTGGATTTTTTTCTAGCAACTGTATAGCTGACTGATTTTGAGACAACATCCACCAACATATTTTATCTTGATTTTTTTCTAATAATTGTATAGCACCTTCTGACTCATTACCAGACAAAAACATCCAATCAATTTTATCTGGATTTTGTTCCAGCAACTGCGCAGCTGAATTATTTTCAGACAAATAAGGCCAAATTATTTTATCTGGATTTTTTTCCAACACCTTGATAGCACGTTTTGACAGATTTTGAGACAACATAAACCAATTTATTCTATGTTGATTTTGTTTTAGCAACCGGATAGCACCTTCTGACGAATTTTTAGATAAGAAACGCCAATTTATTCTATCTGGATTTTTTTCTAGCAACCGCATAGCACCTTCTGATGAATTTCCAGACAACAACATCCAATTAATTTTATTTTGATTATTTTCAAGCAAGTGAATCGCACCTTGAGAATTATTTTCAGACAACTTATCCCAATCTATTTGTTTTTGATTTTTTTCTAGCAACTGAATCGCACCTTGATAATTATTTTCAGACAACACATTCCAATGTATATTATCGGTATTAATCCAATTCAATAAACACATGGGTAATTCAAGATTCATGTTAATATATTGCACAAGTATGTTAAAACAAATCATTTTTATTAAAAAGTTTATTTAGTTTTGTTAGTTACGTACTTTTTTTTAGTTTTTTGTTTGTATTTTAGTGTTTGTTTTTTTTTACATTTGAATTTACCACGGGTTAAACCTCGCTTTCCAAAAATACTCTTAGTGCAAATCCCAATGGCTTTTGGACCAAATTTTGGCTCAAGTTTTTTTAAACATCTACACATTTTAGCAGACAAAACACGTTCTGCTTTTTTACGCCTTGCTGTAGTACTTTTAGGTAGGCTTTTACCATATGATTTTAAAATTTGATATGCGGTAACCATCTTTATTATGTAAAAATATTTTATTCAAAAAAATGAAAATAAAATAATTCAAGTGGTTATTATAACATCTTATAATATGTTAGAATATGATAACGTTACAAATAGTATAGTAAAACTAAAACAATATAATAAAGAAGATAAAGACCAGTTTGTACATGATTGTGAATTTGGTTACTTTGATAAAATTCATTTACAGTTAAATCAAAACACAACCAAACAAAATAAACAACTCATTGCATACAATGAGTATCAAGCATTTCGTAAAGCATGTAAATATGGTCATTTAGATATTGCCAAATGCATTTTAAGTTATGTGACAGATAATAACATACAACAAATTATCTTTGCATCAAATGACGACTATGCGTTTCGCCATGCATGTATAGGCGGTCATTTAGAAATAGTAAAGTGGATATATGAAATGCATCCAACTGTTAAAATGTGTGGAATGAATAATTTTGCATTACATAAAACATGTGAACAAACCACACAACATCACATAATTAAATGGTTGCTTTTATACATGACGGATACAGATGTTCAATTAATGTTTGAGACTAACTTGTACATGTCAGACCCAACACTAATATGTATTATTGACACTTTATGCCAATTACCTCAATATACAAAATTAGAAAACATATTTGAATATTTTTGTAAAACAAATAAACTCACTATTGCTCAGCATATGTATAAAACACTAAGTGATAACAATTATCAAATACCAATAAATAAATTAGACCTGTTTTATCGAAGAATTGTATATCATTATCATGACTCAAAGGGCACAGCCAATGACCAAATATTAAGAAAACAAATGCTAAATTGGATGTGCACATTAAATTCATCACGGTATTGCCAAGGTAAAAATGAAATCTTAACGTATCATTTTATACCTTTAGCCCTCAGACGCAATATACCAGACTTTTTAATGATGAAGGGACGTAAAATGTGTAAATTGTGTAAGAATGTTATGTCAAATTTTATTACAGAATGCGGACATCAATTTTGTACCACATGTTTATATGAAAAATTAAATATAAAAAACTTTATAATGCCTGTGTGTTGGTGTAGACATTTAATTCAAATATGTTGGCCTACTAAATATGATTACAATGAACTGCGAAAAAAACACTTTCCACTAAAGTTGGATTTACTTAAAAATAGATTTCATCCAAAAAATATAATTAAATTTCGGGACTGGGGAATTGATGGATTTAGTGACTGGGAAACAGAATAATACTTCATGAGGCATAAGTATTTTGCATCTTATTATGTCGGCCTAAATTGCGGATGTTATTTATTTAATTTTTTTAATAAAACCAGTAAAAATGAAATAAAACTATAAGTTGGTATATATTAAGAGAACCTAAACTCAAAATTAATTATGATATTTTGTAATGAATGCGACAATATGTTATATTTAAGGTTTAGCGAAAAAAATGTAAATGACATGATTCATTATTGCCGTCACTGCAGTTACACAAAACCTGCTGAAGCATTTTGCTTAGAGTATAATACAAATCAAGCAATTAACTCGCTCACGTTTATTAATAAGTATACACATCTTGACCCAACCCTTCCACATACGCACAACATTCTATGTGCTAATGCTACGTGCTCTAGTAATACTACAACCCCACCTAGCCCCGACATTGTAATTTTTAAACCAAAGATTACATCTCTTGAAAACATATTTATATGTTTTGTGTGCCAACACAACTGGAAAAACATTCCAAATTAAGTAAAAAAACTCCAAATATTATTTGGCTTTTTACTCTTTGTTATTTTTTTAATTAAAGTTGTCTTCTTTTTTTGTTTATGACGTTTTTTTCCTTTGGCCGTGTGTATTAGATAATCATCAACATCATTTACCATTACCATTAAAAATCATCTGTGAATTCAAACGCATTTTTGCTATCTCGGTTTGCAAGTGCATATGAGTCGTTGCGTTTTTCAAAGAAATTCACTTTCCCCTCTAAACTTATCTGTTCCATAAAATCAAACGGGTTTCCTACTTTAAATATTTTTTCATAACCAAACTGCACACTTAACCTGTCTGCGACAAACTGAATATACTGTGACATAAGAGTCTGGTTCATACCTATTAAACGACATGGCAACGCCTCGCAAATAAACTCAATCTCAATAGCAACAGCCTCTTTAATAATTTCGTTAAATTTTGACTTCTTAATGGGGTGCAAAAGTTTACTGTAAAGTAAAATAGCAAACTCGCAATGCAAAGCTTCATCTCTTGAAATTAAATCATTTGAGAAAGTAAGCCCAGGCAGCAACCCTCGCTTTTTTAGCCAGTAAATACTGCAAAATGCCCCAGAAAAGAAGATACCTTCAATGCATGCAAAAGCAACCAAACGCACAGCAAAACTACTCTCGTTGTCTGTAATCCACTTTTGACACCACACTGCTTTTTTTTTAATACATGGAAAATTTTCAATAGCATTAAATAGCTTGTGTTTTTCTTCACTGTTTTTAATATATGTATCTATAAGCAAACTATAAGTATGGCTGTGGATATTTTCCATGGCAATTTGAAAACCATAAAACGCTCGTGCTTCAGATATTTGCACATCGCCCATAAACCTGGCCGCCAAATTTTCTAAAACAATACCGTCACTTGACGCGAAAAATGCAAGAATTGTAGACACAAATAACCGTTCTTCTGTTGGCATTTTTTCCCAGTCAGCATTATCCTTGGACAAGTCAATTTCCTCGGGCTTCCAAAAACAATCAACTTGAGTTTGGTACATTTTCCAAATGTCGTCATACTGAATGGGAAACATAACAAAACGACTATCCTCGGGCGTGAGGATTGGTTCGGATAAGTTTATTGTTAGTGTTTTTTCAACAACACTATCACAACTAAGTTGTTCTCTTACACCAACATTACCCAAAATCAAATCATTTTCAACAATGTCTGTCATTCTATATTCTTCTAATATAAGAAGATAATATTATTTCATTTTTTCTTAATTTAAAATAATAATTAAATATTACAATTTTATTTTTTAAAACAATTTCATTTGTACACTATAACTACGAGACCTACTTTTGCCTCTGCGACGTCCACTGCGTCTTAACCGATTTTTAGCAGTAGCCACGGCTACCACACGATTAGCTAAATGTTGCTGTACAGCCACAGTATGATGAACTGGGTCCAATGGTTTGGTTGACGAAGGATTCGCTAATATTGCTTTACTGAGTTTTACCCGCTTTACCATGCACGCATCACACAAACAACCTTCGTCCAAATAATGGTCAACGTTCTTTTGCACATAATCCATATAACTATTTTCAAAACAAATTTGGGAATAAAACGCAAACTCTTCTTTTGTAAAAGCCATTGTATCATTTTTAGCATTTGGGTCTGCAAACAAATTAAGGTTCACTTTCTTGTTCCATTTTAAAAAATACGCATTTTGTTCTTCAATTGACAAGTAATATTTTAATTGACTATCATTTTCTTGAATATTATTTAAATACTCTTGTGGCACACGGTACTCACATTTAAAACGGTCGTAAAGCGCACCCAAGTATTTGTTCTTGCACGCATAGTCCGTTACTACCTCCATATGCAGACCAAATATAGAAGACAAAATACAACCCCAATGTTTTGAGTCCATAAGTCTTAGTTTTATATACTTTACCATATTAAAGTCCACTGATAATACTCGATAAGTATGGGGAAATATTTCTGGTGCTAGTTTTACTATAGACTTATCATAAGAGTCAAAAAAATAATCTTTTGTTCCAATATGCGGGAAAACTTGATTAAATCGTTTGGTAATTACGCTGAGAGATGAGCTTGTATTCAAAACGTTATCAGGAGTATTAAAGTGGTACACAGCAAGTCTGTCAAAATAAGTTGACATTTTCTTTTCAATCGGAGTGCGATACACATCAATAACATACACTTTTTTATTTAAAACTGTTGCACAATAGTTAATGAGGTCGTTAATTGTTACATTTTGCTCTTTATACTCCTTGGGTAACAAGTTTTCTCCATGGTAATGAAAGACATTAATTGTCTTAGATGCAAAAATGCGAAATGTTGAAACAAGAGCAGTTGAGCCAACTTTCGGGCTAGTATACACAAAAACCACCTTGGGGCAGGTAATCTTTAAATAATTTTCAACACACTTTTTTATCGCATCCATATTTTTAATTTGTGGTTTATTATTGCTTAGATGCTCAGCCTCACTTACAATATTATTTTCTTGAACGTTCATTTTATTACACCAACGTTAAAAAAATTAAAATAAAACATACAATTGTACGTTTTTGTTGATAAACATTTTTTCGTAATTTATTTTATCTTGATTATTTTTCTAGCACCTTCTGACGTATTTCTAGACAACCTATCCCATAAGACTTTCGTTACGCACATCTACACATATTCTGCATTTAGGATAATACATTTCATAATCAATATGATTATAAACCCAATCTTTTTGTAAAACAAAGTTTTGTTTTTTAATCCACTGTATAATTGGAATAGTATCAGCATCTATAAACTTTTCCAACTCTGCTTCTAATTCCAATATAGTAGAATCAGTGTAGTAGCGTGTATATAGTTCAGCTTCACGTGCATATTTGGACACTAGTACATGTAATGCATAATACAATGCGATATAATATTTTCCATTTTGACAACTACATCCAACTGTTCCTAAATGTCGGTTATGTATGTCCATTTGAGGTGGATTACTGCATGTACAGCAAGGATAGTTGTAAAAGTGATTAAACGTGGCAGGACTTTCACAATCATGCTCAAAATGACCAACAATATCTGGATTTAACACAAACTCATTAAACAGTATCTTGTACTTTTCTAAATCACACTTTATAACTGCATTGTTCATTTGGTCTTTCACAATTAAATATGAATCCATGAAATTTGAAGACTTCAACAAAACATTTGAAGCTGAAAATATTAAATTCATTGTTGTTTTAATGTTTTATAGCCTACACACGTATAATAACAATAATAAACAAATCATTTTTATTATTTTTTTAATAAAATAGTATTTTTTAATATAAATTATATCTTGGGTTGTCTTGTACACGAGCAAAACTCCCATCAGGTCCAGAACTTTTTCCAGATGGCATATCGCCATATAAAAACTGAGCAAACGCTCCCTGGTCATTTGCTACACGTGTGTTTGCCGTAGAGTAAAAGTTACGCATAAACTCTGTATCAAACTGAAAATTGTCCCATAAATCGCCATATAGTTTTTTGTCTGTATTTTTAATGCCTGGGTTTAAATACTGAGTCTGCTTTTTGGTTGCTGTGTTAATTTTTTCGTGAACATCAGGACTAAAGGAAGGAGGAGCAGACTTGCGATTTGGCTCATTATTAATTTCAGTAAGTAGTACATTGCCCATAGGGTTTTTCTTATTAATTGGATTAAAGTCTGAAAGTGGTACTTTAGTTAACTGCACAGGAGCAGTTATAATATTCGCAACTTCATTTGTGTTTTTATCCAATGAAATATTGCCTAATACGTCGTTGTTACTACTTGTGTTTGTAAGCTCATTATTATTTTTATGTTTTGACTTATTCCGCATTCCTTCCACAGCCAACTTTGTTTGAGTTGTATAAATTGTGAATATAATTGCTAAAGTTAGTATGCCCACAATAAGAAATGACACACGTTGTGTTAAACAAAATCCAATTAAAGTTAGCACAATAATTAACCGAGAAATAGAATTGTTTTTTTCCTCAAATGTCATAGTTGACTTTGGTAAAACATTTGTATTTGCAATTAATATTTTTGGGTTGTTTGTCCAAAATAATGTTGTCATTATTATATTTTGTTTATTTTTATATAACAATTTTTTATTTGATAATATCTTTGTAATAAATACATTGCTAAATATATATGCAAAATATCTAAAACAATATAGATATATAAAGATAATATTTAGTATATCTAAAATGGCAAATTCTAAAACCCCATCTTTACAATGGAATACTAACAAAAATATAAATCAATCATCAACTATTAATACATTAAATAGTACATTTAATAAATATCACACACCAAATTACAACAACAACAACAATAATAATAGTGCTTTAAGTTCAAAGCCAATAAATAATGGCATATGTTCTAACTGTGGAAAATATGGTCACTTTTCATACCAGTGTAACCACCCAACAGTAAGTTATGGTATGATTGTGTATCGGCAAAAAAATAATAAAGATACTGCGTCTAAAGATACTGTGTCTAAAGGTACTGCGTTTAAAGGTACTGTGTCTAAACCTGAGTATTTAATGATTTGTCGCAAAGATAGTTTTGGCTATGTTGATTTTATTCGTGGCAAGTATTCATTGTCAGATATCGACCATATTTATCATATTTTTCGCGAAATGTCAAAATCTGAGCATGCAAAGATTATCCAGGCTGAAAGTTTCAATGAACTGTGGTGCGATTTGTGGAATATACCTTACATTAAAACATCACACAAACATGAGGAGCGGGTTTCACGAAAAAAATACGAAATATTAAAAGCTGGTTATGTTTCCATGTACACAAGCCCTAATATCTTAACTGATACAAATAAGTCAACTATAACTCTTGAAACTATTATTAAAGATTCTTCTGTTTTTAAAGACGCCGAGTGGGAATTTCCTAAAGGACGCAAAGAGTTTAACGAGAGCGAAATTAATTGTGCATTGCGAGAATTTGAAGAAGAAACTGGAATTAGCCAAAGTAATATTCAACTTGTAGAAAATTTAGTTGGCTTTGACGAAAATTATGTAGGGTCAAATTATGCTGCTTACAAGCACCGTTATTTTTTGGCAGAGTATACAAACTTAACTAATGATAATATACTTGATACATTTCAAAAGAACGAAGTTGGAAAACTTGAGTGGAAATCCTTGGACCAGTGTTTAGATGACATGCGTCCATATCATTTAGAAAAAAAACATATTCTACAAAATATTGATGATATTATTAACAAGTATCTTATAAACTAAAATAGCATATATACAAAAATATAATATTAATAAAAATGATTTAAAATTATCCTATTATATTTATAACAACGGTTATAAATAATAAACATTATGCAGTACATATCATCTTTAATTTATAAAATTGTTCCTTTAATTACTAAAAAGCACACAATAAAAATACGAGATTTAATTCTTCATTCAAATAAAGCCAATGTCTTAACAACTTTACAATATATTGACAATATATTAGTATTATATAAGCGTGATAAAAATATATCGCGACAAAACTGGATATGCACTCAAATCATTAAGTACTTTGAACTGCATAACATGCCAATTCCAAAGCAACTTATTGATATTGGTGGAGGCAATGGTAATGTTCTCGACTATTTTGCTACTAAGTACGGTTTAGCAAAAGATGACTGCATTTGTATTGAAAAAACAAATGAAAACGTTATTGGAAATGAATTTCAATACACATATTCGCACGCAAACACAATTCAGTATATGTTTTTAGATAATGACTTAACAAATACTCTTAAACAAGTGGACTGCATATTTTGCATGGTTTCTTTACATCACATGACAAACGAATACATTACAACAGTAATATTCCCTTTAATACAAACAAAACTAAAACCAAATGGGTATCTTTTGCTAAAAGAGCACAATGCCGATACGAATGACACACATAGTATAATTCAATGGGAGCACAACTTGTATTATTTAATGGAGCAAAAAGGTAAGCGAACTGTGGAAGAATTGCAAACATATTTAAATGAAACAATTTCTAACTACAAGTCAAGAGATGCTTATCAAAAAAAAATTGAAACAGATTGTGGGTGCAAGTGTGTTCAAACATTAAATAATGTATTTGAACCAAATAAATTGGACGAGACACCAACCAAACTATACTGGCAAATATTTCAGAAAATATAAATGTGTAAATTAAAACACTAAAAACTTGTCTTCATCACTTTGTCCTAGTCCATATGATAACATAAACCGCTTAGTTTCGGCATATGTCTTGTTTGAAATAATATGCAATGTGTAGTATAATGTTTTCAAGAGTTTTAAGCATAATGATATATACACAGGTAAAATAATTTTACCACGATGTTCGCTAAGAATCTTGTCTTTAAAACGTTTATTGTATATAGAGTATTCAAAAATATTTAAATCGTCAAGAGTTTGCTGGATTTTGTATCCGTATGTTGTAGTTTTATCACGTAGAATCCATATGACTTTTTTCACCTGACATTGTGGCATGTTTAAGTAATTAAGTATTTTTGCAATAGTGCTATCTTCATTATCTGTAAAAATGTCTATATCCACATCACTTGCTCCTGCCACATAATCATCTCGCAAAATACTACCAAAGTAGTAAAAGGGAATATCCAAGTACTCACTAAATGTAGAGAGATATTGTTTTGATTTTTTTGATAGTTTTTTTTTTACTGAATTTAATTCCATATTTGATTTAGTTATTTATTTGTATTATATTAAGATATTATATATATTTAATAAGAAAGACTAAATAAAATAAAATGATAATGATGCAACCTGGACAACTTGGTAGACCCCAACCAATTAAACTAAATCAAACAAATAAATCATATATACAAACCATGGGAAACATAAAGCGTCAGTATCAGATTCATAAAAAAATTTCTGCTGACATTTTTATCAAAAAAAAAACATATAACAGTATTATTCCGTTAAACATATTTCAAACCTGGGACAACAAGGACAACCTTCCATTTGGAATGCGTCAAGCGGTTAACCGAATTAAAAAATTGAATCCCGAGTTTAACCACCAAATTTTTACCGACATTGAGTGCTACAGATTTATTAAAGCTAACTTTGATGCAAGTGTAGCAAACGCATACAAAAACATAATTCCAAATGCATATCGAGCAGATTTATGGCGATACTGTGTTTTGTACATTAATGGCGGAATTTACATGGATGTAAAATACGTGCCAAATACTAACTTTAGTTTCATGGAGTTGACCGAGTCGGAGCATTTCTGCATGGATTCTAATATGCGTGGAATATATAATGCGTTTATGGTAGCATTGCCAAAAAAACCAGAAATGCTTTTAGCCATTAATAAAATTGTTGAAAATGTTAAAGTAAAAAATTATGGTTGTGATTTTTTAGACATTACTGGACCAACTATGTTGGCAAAAATAATTAAAGTTGGTAGTAAAACCGTCGATATGTGTCATTTGTATTATGGGGAAAAACTTGAAAACCGAGTTGTCAAGTACAAAGGCAAGCATATTCTAAGATGCTACCCGAATTACCAAGTTGAGCATGTTCAAACTGGTGGAAAACATTATTCTGAACTGTGGCAAAATAGACATGTTTTTAGATAATTAATTACATTATATGTTTAAATCATTATTATCATAAAAATGATTTAAACATATTTTTACATTATAACAAAGATATGATTTCTCAATATAATAACAAATATGATGATATTGACCAAGAGTGGAACGATTATTTAGAAAATGATCTTACTGAGTTAAACACTAGCGAATTTATTCAAGAGTCGTGTGATGTAAAAGACATTGAAACAACCGAGTATCAAGAATTATTAAGCAAAACCAATACAAATAGCATAATACCTAGCTCATCACCACTAATTATCTCCACTAAATCCAAAGAAATTGAAATGAAAATTTCTGTTGACCTAAATATATTTTGGAATATTAGTTTAATTCCGTATGATTCATTTGACAGTGGCGTGTTAAAAAAGCAAAGACGAATTCAATGTATTAATCCCAACGAGTACGATGTCTACAATGCAAATAAGGTGCAAGGAATTACAATTCCTGGTTGCAACTACATGCAGGAATTAGTCACTAAACATATGAATGTTGTAAAGGTTAAAAATCATTTATTTAATAATGTTAGTATGATTTCATTTGGTATTTGTTCCAAAGATATTTTAAAACTAAAAAAGCAAGCTTTTATGAATTGCTTTGTCCTTATTATTCGTTTAAAAGAATCAGACTGGAATATTAATTTCACACAAAATATAATTAACGATTCATTTCATGAATATCATCTTAAAGTATTTAACACAGGTAAAATCGCATTTACAGGGGTTAAAAATGACCTTATTATGGTTAAATTATTTATAACTGTTGTAAAAATTCTTAAAAAATACCAACCTAAAGAATTTAGCAGTTGTTCCATTAATATCTTGGACTACCAAGAAAAAAAGATTTTGGTTAACTCTAATTTTAAATGTGGATTTTGTATTAACCAGTCAAAGTTGCGTCAGCTCTACACCACTAAATATAATACGCCATGCATATTTAATGCTGGAAACCAATATACGGGCTTGCGGTGTAAATACTATTATGATACAAATAAATCACTTGAAGAACAAACTGGATTGTATGTTCATACCGCGACAAATACAAATGAAGTTATAGAAAAAAAAAATGGAATCAAAAACCAAACTGACAAAATTTTAAAATATCCTAGTAATATTATTAGAGTATCATATGCTATTTTTCGTACAGGTAGTGTGCTAATTGCTGGAAAGTGTAGTGATGATATATTAAACATAGTTTATCATCACATTATTCACGTTTTACATACTGAATTTAGGTTTATTTACACCGGAATTCCTGATATTAAAATTAAAAAAATACCTAAAAATAAAAAACACATAAAAGTGTTAAACACATAAAAGTGTTAAATTGCTAATTAAATACGACTCCAGTTTTTTTTATTAAACGGCGAGACAAGAACATCTTTAACGCGAGTCTTCCAGTACTCTACCCGCTGTTCCATGGCCAGGTCTTTTTTTGTCTTTGGATACATGGGTTGGTTTGCCATTAAATCTTGCTCCACGTCTGTCATGCGAGGTTTGTGACCATAACAGTTAACGCCATATTTAACCGCAGGATTTGCCATGTACCCGCCATTTACACCAGGGCGACCACAGTCGTTCTCATGTCCTTCAATAGTTTGTAATTTATCGTATGTTTTTTGCTGAGTAGGATACAGGGCCATTTGCCCGTCTGACCAACCATAATTGCACCATTCACCTCCCTTGTTATAAGAATTTTCTACCTCAGAATAACTGGCTAAACGGGACCCGTATGCCGAGCAAATTGCTTTGGCGTCTTCATATCCATAATTATTTCCTGGAATGTTAAACACTTCGGGATACAGCCGAATTTCTGGAACAGGTGGTTTATTTTTTGGTTCAAACACTTTCACGTCAATCTCTTTGCTTCCATCTAAAATATTGTGAATTGACGCACTAATATTCCAACCAGTAATACGTGAAACAATAAACACACTTGCAATGGCAATTAAAATATATGCATATCCAGGCAATGTATTTGTCGTAAGAGTTGACGGAAAACTAGTTGATGAACCACTCCCCAATTTCGAAAACAAGACTACAAATATAGTTATCACAACTACTAAAATAACAAGAATACTTGGGCTATATATAATATTATTTAAAAAATTATAAGAACTTGTTTTTATATCCTGTAATGTTGCTGCCATTTTATATAATATAAATATTATATTTTTAAACCAAAGTAAAGACATTATGTCTGAATTTACTACTCCAATATTTGGTTCAAAAGTTATATATCTTCAATCAATATTTTCAAAAGTTATATTTGGTTGAAAAGTTATATTTGGTTGAAAAGTTATATTTGGTTCAAATATTGGAGTAGTAAATTCAGACATAATACCAAGTAATAAATCAAACCGTGCAAGTCCACTAGGTTGGAAAGTCTCCGGATTGATATCGAAGGTGTAAATGGGTCTGGGTAAGTTTTTTTTAATTATTTCACAGTTTTGTTTAATTATTTCACGACACATGTTAACATGATTTAGTTCACGTCTACACATTGAACATTTTTTAATTTTGCATATGCAATTTATACAATAAACATGATTACATTCTGTATATTTTGGATCATCTAATAAATCCATATAACAAATTGAACATTCCATTTCTTATATTTTATGTGTTGTGTATTGTGTTTTACCAATCTGGTATATTATATTTCATTTTTATAAAAAATATTTTTGTCAATTGTTGTTATAAAAGCATCATCTGGTTCTTCTCGACAAAATACACTCATCCCACGAAGTGACCAAATGATACAACATTTCTACGCATATTAAACCAAAGTAAAGCCCTTACGTCTGAATTTACTACTGCAATATTTGGTTCAAAATAAGTTATATTGTCTGTACCACTTGCACGTCCAGTACTCAACGGATAAAGACAAAGGGTGTTAATGGGTGTGGGTAAGTTTTTTTTAATTATTTCACGACAGATGTTAACATGATTTAGTTCACGTCTACACATTGAACATTTTTTAATTTTGCATATGCAATTTATACAATAAACATGATTACATTCTGTATATTTTGGATCATCTAATAAATCCATATAACAAATTGAACATTCCATTTCTTATATTTTATGTGTTGTGTCTTGTGTTTTCCTAATGTGGTAAGTTATATTTCATTTTTATAAAAAATAAAATACAAAATAAAATACAAAATAATTTAATCAGGCATCCACCTGATTTTGACGTTTAAGCAATGCACGCCGATTCATTTCTCCGCGGTAATGAAACAATTGTAACATAGACCCAAAATGCATATCATTTCTTGCCTCTTCCTCTATAAGTTTGGATATAGTTTGGATATGTGTTTGTTAATTATTTCACGAGACATATTAATATGAAGTAATTCACGTGTGCGTATTGAACATTTAGTAACTTTGAATATGCAATTTATACAATATTCCTCATCACATTTTGTATAACTTCTTTATTTTATCTTGGTTTTTACCTAATGTGGTATATTATATTTCATTTTTATATTTCATTTTTTACTATTATAGTTTAGGTTGGCATATTGTGTAATCGCAAGTCTGAGACTGGGTTGCGAACCGACGCTTTGCTCGCCTAGTTGCAATACTACTACCTCCTACTCCACTTCCTGGTGTATATGTGTTGTTAACATCCTGGTATGTGTTGCAATTTCTGCCCCCACCAGGAACAAACATGGTACTGCGTCTGCATCCAGACCCATTATTTTTCTTGTATAAAAACCCAGGAAACCCGATTGACTTACCAAACCAAAATTGACCATAAGAGTTGCTACCACTGCTCATTTTTACTTTATGTCTTTATTTTATTTATTAGTAATTTTACCCATTTGTTACTATTTAACAAAAACCATATAAAACAATATATCAAATTATTTATTAGTAATTTTACCAATTTGTTACTATTTAACAAAAACCATATAAAGAGAATGTATCAAATACATACAACAAAGAACTAAACTTGGCAACTTATGAATAATCATATATCTTCAAGCACGATGGGTTCGGGCAATATGGCAATGATGGGTTCAAGCATGGGTTCAAATGGTGGCAATATTATGGACAGTTTAAAAAACAATCTCATGACTATGCTTATGTTCAAAAGCATAAATGGGTCAAAGGATGGGTCTTCGTCATCAAGTCAAGATATGTTTTACATGATGTATATTTTTATTATTACTCAACTTGTTGACTTGTTTATTAAGTACATTCCAATTATTATTCAGGCAGTTCGCACCAAATATTTTGCTAATTTTGAAGACCCCCTTTTGAAAAAAATATCTCATGTTGCCACCGATATTAGTGACGCAACTCTCGCAGTCAAGACTAAAAGTGCATCTATTGTTATTAATGTCGGTGTTAGTGATCATGAAAACATAATTGGACAAGCATTACTCGACCATATTACTAACAACAATAATACTAAACACATCAAGTACACAAAGCAAAACTTTGTTTTAAACGAAACTGAAGCAATTTGCATTGACGACGATATTTTTGTCATCATGAGTGAGTCTAAATTACAGCAACCAAGCGATCTGGCTGATATGGGAAAGCCAGAATTGCTAATTCAAATGTTTGAAATTTTCAGTTTTGTCAAATCTGCCAAGCAACTACGCAAGTTTTTAAACAATATTCAACATAATTATATTATATCTACACAAAATAAACTAGGAACTAAGCGTTTTTATTTTAACATGCGACCCATTACTGCACCAACTATCCCAGGAACTAAGAGTGGTGAAGTTGCGCGGGACTATTCCAGGTTACCAGCGTTTTTTCATTTCACCATGAAAGAGTTTCAAACCAACCGCAAGTTTAGCAACCTATTTGGTGACGAGATTGCAATAATTCGTTCACGTGTACAGTTTTTTCTTAAAAACCGTAAGTGGTATGATGAAAAAGGCGTTCCATACACACTTGGACTACTTTTATCTGGAGAACCTGGCACAGGTAAAACATCCTGTATCAAGTGTTTGGCCAATGAAACAAATCGTCATATTATCAACATAAATTTAAACAGCGATATTACAAAAACTCAAGTGGAAAACTTATTTTTTAACGAAAGCATTGTAATTTTGAATCAATTTACTGGTCAAAACGAAAAGTACAATATTCCTCTGGATCAGCGTATTTACGTACTTGAGGACATTGATTGTCAAGGAGATTTAGTATTAGACCGTAATCTTACTAGAATACGTACAAACAAAAAAGATATTAGCGGTTCTGAAAAAATGGACATGTCTTTTTTACTAAATCTTTTGGACGGCGTCTTAGAAACACCTGGTCGAATTATTATCATGACGTCAAACTATCCCGACCTTTTAGACAAGGCCCTAATTCGTCCTGGTCGAATTGACATTATCTCCAAGTTTCAAAATTGCTCTAATAAGACAATTATTGAAATGATGGAGTTCTTTTACAATATTACGCTTATTGAGTCCCAAAAAATAATAATTCATCAACTTGAAGATAATATGTTAACACCTGCGGAATTGTCCAAAATAATGTTTGAACAATTTGGTGAGGTAAATTTGGCTATTGCATCTTTAATTAAAAAAACTATTCCCGATTTAATTGAAAAAAAATTTAAACATGAACCTGAACCTGAACCTGAACCTGAACCTGAAACTGAACCTGAACCTGAAACTGAACCTGAACATGAGTCTGAGTCTGAACCTGAACCTGAAACTGAACCTGAACATGAGTCTGAGTCTGAACCTGAACCTAGTGTAAATAATGTAAAGCAAAATAATTATAGAAATAGTTATACTGAATGGAAAATGTAAATATCATCTTAAATAACAAAACAATATATAAATATAAATATTTTATATATTATGGACAATTATGATATGGTAAGTATACCATCAACACAATTTTCATTAGTTGACATAACAACTAATAATTCTGACTTAGATGCAAATACCTTAGATGCAAATACCTTAGATGCAAATACCTTAGATGCAAATACCAACTCAAAGGTAAGCACAAATTTATCTTCGTTCATGGTGCCTGTAAAACCTACTTTAAAAAATAAAATTACCCAATATCCAATACATATTCAAAAAAATTATTCTCTAAAACCCACATATCAAACAAACCAAACTAACATACATTCAAATATTAACTCAAGTTGTAATCCTTGTTTATTTATACAAAAAACTGTATTAGTTGTTTCAACACTAGGGTGTATTTATTATTTTTTAAAACGGGCTAATATGTAAAAGTATATTGTAAATAATTATTCAAAATCAAACCCATTTATCATCCAATCTTTAAACTTGGGTATATTGCGAGGATGAAATCTATTCTTCATCAAGTCTTCTTTAAACAACATACAGTTTATTTTCATTTGTTTATAATCATAATTAAATATATACAGATTTTGAAATAAACAATTCCAATGAAATGAACGATCACAATTTATTTTATTTTGATTTTTTTCTAGCAACCGTATAGCACCTTCTGACGGATTTAAAGACAAGAGATTCCAATGTATTTTATCTGGATTTTTTTCTAGCAACTGCATTGCACTTTCTGACGTATTGCGAGATAGGTTTGGCCAATATATTTTATCTAGATTTTTTTCTAGCAACTGCATAGCACGTTCTGACGTATTACAAGACAAATATTTCCAATTTATTTTATTTGGATTCTTTTCTAGCAAGTGTATAGCTGATGAATTTGAAGACAAAGCCCACCAACAAATTTTATCTGGATTTTTTTCTAGAAACTGTATAGCACCTTTTGACGGATTTTCAGACAAGATATTCCAATGTATTTTATCTGGATTCTTTTCTAGCAACTGCATTGCACCTTCTGACAAATTGTAAGTCAAATTTGGCCAATATATTTTATCTGGATTCTTTTCTAGCAACTTTATTGCACCTTCTGATGGATTTAAACACAACACCAACCAAACTATTTTGTCTGTATTTTTTTCTAATAACCGCATGGCACGTTCTGACGTATTTTGAGACAACCAAAGCCAATGTATTTTATCTGGATTTTTTTCTAGCAACTGCACAGCACGTTCTGACGGATTTTGAGACAAACACGTCCAATTTATTTTATCTGGATTTTTGTCAAGCAACCGCATAGCACCTTTTGATGAATTTTTAGACAAATAACACCAATCTATTTTATGTTTATTAATCCAATCCAATAAACACATTGGTAATTCTATATTCATGGTTACCTTGTTATCTTAAATATTTGGCACTTTTATTTCATTTTTATAAAAATTATTCATAATAAAAACGTTTAATTAATTTGTAAATGGAATTACTTCTGTTTTAGCCTTAGAGCACGAAATGTCTTGTTTTTTAAGGGAAAAACATTTGCCGTTAAATGCATAAATTTTAGAGCTGTGCATAGCTTCTTGAGGCGGAGCAACACGAATCATGCAGTCACTACCCTCACACGTAGCCCTAAAACAAGTCGCAAGACCAAAGCCCAGTATAATTGACATTAAAATTCTACCTTGAGAAGAGTTAACAAATTTCGCCAAATGAAGTTTCATTTTAATAATTCTTTAAAGCGTTTGTTAGTATAGACTTTTATTTTATGTTTTTAAAGTATTTTACAAAAACATATAAAGATATCTTATATACTATTATTAGCATTCTTAAATATGTCTATCAACGCAGTCAAGCTCATAAACCATTCTCAGGGTGCAGATAATGAAGATGGTACCAGAGAGAACTTAGAGGAACTTGTGTGCTATTGTGCCCGTGTGTCTAATCCATCTAATCAATTAAACACATCCACCAATACCAAGTTACTCAATTATCTAATAAAGCACAGTCACTGGTCGCCATTTGAAATGGTATCTATTTGTTTAGAGATAAATACAACTCGTGATATTGCTCGTCAAATTCTAAGACATCGTTCTTTTTCTTTCCAAGAGTTTTCGCAACGCTATGCTGAGCCTGAGTTAGGGTTTGAGTACAAGGACGCTAGGCTTCAAGATAAAAAAAACCGCCAAAACTCAATTGAACTTAACTCAGATCAGTCTGATATTGCTGAGCAGTGGCAAAAAGAACAACTAAAGGTGGAAGACCAGTGTCAAACAGCATATAACTGGGCCATTTCTGCAGGCATCGCCAAGGAACAAGCTAGAGCCGTGTTGCCCGAGGGAATGACCATGACTCGTTTATATATGAACGGAACTTTGCGTAGTTGGATTCATTATATTAATTTAAGGACAGCAGATGGTACGCAAAGAGAGCATCGCATTATTGCGGGGGGGTGTGCTTCAGTGATTGAACCGCTGTTTCCGCAAATTGCTCAATTTAATCATTTTACAGATTAATCTGTGCCAGAGTCAAACCCATTAATCCTCCAATCTTTAAACTTGGCTATATTGCAAGGATGTAACCGATTCTTTATTAGGTCTTCTTTAAATAACATACAGTTTAATCTCATTTTTTTATAATCATATGTAAATATATTGGTATTACATGAGATGACTCTCCAATTTATTTTATCTGGATTTTTTTCTAGCAATTTCATAGCACCTTCAGACTCATTAAAACACAAAGATTGCCAATCTATTTTATCTTGATTTTTTTCTAGCAACTTTATTGCACGTTCTGACGTATTGTAAGACAACATTTCCCAATTTATTTTATCTGGATTCTTTTCTAGCAACTTTATTACACCTTCTGACGGATTATCAGACAAATATAACCAATCTATTTTTTCTTGATTTTTTTCTAGCAACCGCATAGCTGACGAATTTCCAGACAACATTTGCCAATCTATTTTATCTTGATTCTTTTCTAGCAAGTGTATTGCTGAGGGATTTTGAGACAACAAATCCCAATATATTTCATTTGGATTCTTTTCTAGCAACTGCATAGCTGACGGATTAATAGACAACCAACGCCAATGTATTTTATCTGGATTTTTTTCTAATAACTGAATAGCCAACGGATTCATACACAAAATATTCCAAGATATTTTATCTTGATTATTTTCTAGCAACCGCATAGCACCTTCTGACTCATTGTAAGACAATTCATCCCAATCTATTTTGTCTTGATTATTTTCTAGCAACCGTATAGCACCTTCTGACGGATTGTTTGACAAGCAACCCCAATTTATTTTATCTTCATTCTTTTCTAGCAACCGTATAGCACCTTTTGACGTATTGTTAGACAAATTATCCCAATATATTTGATCTGGATTATTTTCTAGCAAGTGTATAGCACCTTCTGATGGATTTTTAAACAACCAATTCATTTTTGTTTTATTTAGATTTATCCAATCTAATAAACACAAAGGTAATTCAACATTCATATTTATCATATTTATCATATTTATTAATATTTATTACACAAGTATTAATACAAAATCATTTTTTTCGTATTTAGCAACAAAAAATAATAAATGTGCAATGTCAAATCCAAAAAAATGAAACAATATAAATACTTTTTATATTGTATAGTTAGTAAAAGAAGATGAACCAATCTAAAGAGGACATATTTGTAAAGTCAATTTTGGCCAAAACAATATCTTTACCTATAACTCAAGTTGGCTCAAATTTAAAAGAAGTTCTACATAATGAAATTGCTAATATTGTTGAGGCCAAGTGTAGCATTGAAGGATATATTAAAAAACATTCAGTTCAAATTATATCTCATACATGCGGTCTAGTGACTGGTGCCAATGTTGTGTTTGATGTAACTTATTCGTGCGAAATTTTCCTACCTTGTGCTGGGATGATTTTGGATAGCTGTGTCATTACGTCTGTTTTGGAAAGTGCAGGAATGGAAGCAAAAAGCAACCAAAGTCCAAACATTTTTGTTGTGTTTATTTACCAAGACCATAATTTTGCCGAAGAAACAATAAAAGGTAATGTCGGAGACGCAATTGCTGTGCGAGTAATAGACTACCGATATGAAATCTACGACGAGTTTATTACTATTGTAGGAGAAATCATTTAATTTTGGGTTGTTTTTATAAAAAAATGAATAATAATATATCATAATAAATCATAATAAATCATAATAAATCATAATAATGGAAAATAATGACAATTTCAATTGTATGATATGTAAGGAAGTAATAAATAATAAAAATTGTACACTTACAATTTGTGGCCATAAATTTCATACTAGTTGTATTTTACAATGGGGACAAATATCGCCATTATGTCCATATTGCAGAACTAACATAATTAATTTATCAGATGAACCCTTATAATGTAATTTACCAGCAGATGAAGATACATATGATGAATTATTAAAAGAAATTCATACTCGAAATATTGATATAAGTAGTTTAACTGATATAATGCAAAATTATTTACAAAAATGTAAACAAAATAATATTAAACAAATAGAAAAAAAAGAAACAAATAGAAAAAATGAACAATTACGGAAAAATGAAATTATAAACAAGAACCCTAAAAAAGCAAAATTATTCGGTTGGATTTAAAATAAAACAAATTAATATTTGTTTTATAATTATGTTTTTTTAAGCAGTTTCAATGTAGTTTCTCCATATCTTTGTGTTGTTTCATGGGTATTTGGCGGTGGTTGTATGCAATATACATCATTTTGTCAAAAGATGCTTTTTTTATTGGATTTTCAAAATCTTCTTCCATAGTATCTTCTACAAAGGGTCTAAAGTAATTTACTAAACTACGTGATATGGTTGGTGGTTTTGCATCTTGCATTTTATCAAACATACTTCTTAAAATATCTTTTATATTATAGTATTTGTCTTCAAATATTACTACTTGACTGTCTTTTTCCCAACCAGTTTGCGTTAGGATAGTAATATGACCTGTATCGCAGTTGCTTACATATATGTTTTGATTTTTCGGCTGGGCTTCTGAAAAATGTATCATCTCAAACAACTTTTCAATGGATTTATGTGGAACACACATACATTTCCTATACATTTCATTTGTTATATGCGACAAGTCTTCTTTGCCATAAACATGTATATTAATATTGTTTGTTGTGTTGTTGTTTATTGTATTATTGTGTATTGTATTATTATGACTATTATTCATAATATTGGATGATTTTTCCAATTGAAGTTGTTCATTAAGTGTTTTTTGATGAGTTAATTCTTCAATTAATTGATTATTTTGAAGTTGCAATTGCTCAACCAATAATTGTTGGTCAACTTGCTTAATTTTACACGGTTTTTGTCGGTTTGTGTGTAATTTTAATTTTTGAGAACTATCAAATGAAACTTCACATCTTGCACATTTAAAATTTTTAGGCCGTAAAACTGCATTACTAGTTAATTTTGGATCAATACATGGTTTTTTTCGGTTTAAATGAATTTTAAAGTTAGCAGTTGACGAAAAAAACTTATTACAAACAGGACATATTCTATTAGCTACAACCATTCTCTAAATATATTTCTTAATATCTAAAAATATTATAAAATACGATATTAGTCTATATACGCGCATTATTTGCTATATTAGTCTATAAAAGCACATCAAAAAACATTAATAATATATATTCAAACTTCAAATATAATACCGTCTTAATTATTATTACATAATCATAATTATCAACTGTATTTTTGAAATAATTGGGTAAAAGTAGAGGGTATAATATGACCTTGATTTCAAATCCATAATTTAAAAAAGTTTTTATAATTTTTTAATAAAAATTGGAAAATATTGGGACCTAGATTTCAGACCTTAGTTTTATCAAAAAAATAAAAAATATATATTAGTCTATAAAAGCACATTATTTGCTATATTAGTCTATAAAAGCACATCAAAAAACATTAATAATATATATTCAAACTTCAAATGTAATACCGTCTTAATTATGATTACATAATCATAATTATCAACTGTATTTTTGAAATAATTGGACAAAAGTAGAGGGTATAATCTGACCTTGATTTCAAATCCATAATTTGAGAAAAGTTTTTTTTAATTTCTAATAAAAATTTGAAAATTTTGGAACCCAATTTCAGACCCTTGTTTTATCAAAAAAATCAAAATATATATTAGTCTATAAAAGCACATTATTTGCTATATTAGTCTATAAAAGCACATGAAAAAACATCAATAATATATATTCACATTTCAACTATAATATTGTCTTAAATATAATTACATAACTATAATTATCAACTGTATTTTTGAAATAATTTGGTAAAAGTAGAGGGTATAATCTGACCTTGATTTCAAATCCATAATCTGAGAAAAGTTTTTTTAGATTTCTCAAATAAAAATTAGAAAATTAGGACCCAATTTCAGACCTCAGTTTTATCAAAAAATCTATATTAGTCTATAAAAGCACATTATTTGCTATATTAGTCTATAAAAGCACATCAAAAAACATCAATAATAAATATTCGCAATTCAACTGTAATACTGTCTTATATATGATTACATAACTATAATTATCAACTGTATTTTTGAAATAATTTGGTAAAAGTAGAGGGTATAATCTGACCTTGTTTTTCAAATTCAAATATGAGAAAAGTTTTTTTAGATTTCTTAAATAAAAATTGGAAAATATTAGGACCCAATTTTATACTTAAGATTTCAAAACAAAAGTTGTTGCTAAAATTTGGAACTATTTAAAATTCAAATCATGATAATATGCGTCATATTATTATTATTAAATTATCTTTTACTTTTTCACAACCTTACAAAATAAATTAATCTTAAAATCTCAATAAAATGATATGTAACTAACAAAGTAATTTAATAAATATAAAAACATTAATTAGTAATTTACTTTTTGAACTATACAATAAAATTGGTTCACATATTTCAACAAATAAAATTAGTATAATTACACTTAAACCAATTAACAACATCATATTGCTACCACCATCATTTTTTGTTAGTGATAACGATTCAGAAATTACAGTTACTGATGATGATTTGTCAGATGATGAGTTGTCAGTTGATGGTTTGTCAGATGATGGTTTGTCAGTTGATGGTTTGTCAGATGATGATTTGTCATATGATGGCACATTCAAAGAGTTAATTATTAAACCTCTAGAAATTAGTAATTATATTGAATTTACATTTGAATATTTTATAAGTCCCGAAATATTTGAATTAGACTTTATAAATGATGTGTTGTAATAAAGTATTTAATGAAAAATATGTTTTATTATTAATAGACAATTTAAGATAATATATAAAAATCAACTACAAAATGAGAATTAAGAAGATGCAGATGGAATGTTTTTTTCTTGAACACGAAAATTAGAGTATTCTTCATGGTACTCGGGTGTTATTTTAGTAATTGGTTTATCAAGCAAAATAAAAAAACGATTTGTATTATTTAAACTGCGGTACTCCTCAATAGAGAGATTTCCCAAAAACTTGTCAAGCATATATCGTGGTTCAGGTGCGGGCTTAATACCTTTTATATGACTAGGTGAACAGTCTAAATAGAGAGAGTGTAAAAGAGCATACTGCTCCATGGTTACAGACTGATGAATAGAAAATTTTAATAAATATGCAGCGGCACATTCAAGTGTGCAAAAGTTGCCATATACATGAAATATGTCATCGCATTTGTGCTTGGGTATGTAAATAGGTTTATTTATAAAGCACTCAGTGCACCAAAAGCATGCAGATTGTTTAATTTCAATACCTGAACTTAAAATAAAATCCAAATGTTTAATTTTTTTATTGATTTCCTTTAGCATATTTTTTGAACTGGAAACTGTTGGGATAATAATTTGTGAATTATCTAAATTCAAATGAGATTCACTAGTTATAGGCTGAGATAAGTCAACTTGGTTTAATATTTTTGAGTAATCATATATAACTTTTTGCGAACTTTGATTGGCAAATTGTTCTACATCATTGTCATTAAGTTCACTTCCTAAATTTTGGGAAAAATTAGAAATATTACAAAACTTATAATCATTGGATTCAAGTGTATCTAAAACACGACACATTAAGTGTAAAATTACACTAGGAAGATTAGTTGTTTTATTAATTTGAAATGCATTTTGTATGTTAATAGCATTAACATTTTCAACAATCTTGGCACTATTTGGCTTTCGTCCACGTTTTGCCCGAATGGGGTCATTAACTGTGGTTGTCTTACAAGTAATCGGTACTACATGTGCAATATTATTACTCGCATTAATAATATCAAGCAACTCTTGCTTGCTTTTTCGTCCTCGCTTTTTTAGAATTTTTGTAGAAGTTGTTGTAGAAGTTGTTGTAAGAGTTGTTGTAGAAGTTGTTGTAGGAGTTGTTGTAGAAGTTGTTGTAGGAGTTGTTGTAGAAGTTGTTGTAGGAGTTGTTGTATTTATTTTAGAAGAATTTAATGTACTAATCATAAATATTAAGTAACTTATTAAGTTTAAAACAAAGTATTTATATTAATTTGTTAAAAATAAAAAAATGATATAAAAACATTACAAAAACTGTTAATACAAGAAAAAATATTAATAATGTTTAATGATATTATAACCTTAGCTGATGGAACTCTTATACATAATCCATATAACACACTTAATGTTGAAGTTTGTGAGACAGACATACGAAATATATTAACTAAATATGGTATTCCGCCAACAATGCCAATTAATAACATAGAACTGTACAAAAGAGCCTTTGTTCACCCATCATACACAAAACGCCCAAATTATGAAAATGAACAACTCGGCATTATTTTAGCAGACAAGCCAAACAACTGTCTTCCGTTAAAAAGCAAGTCGTTTCAAAATCTGGAATTTTTAGGTGACGGAGTTCTTGAACTTGTGGCAAAGTTTTATATTTACCGTCGTTTTCCTAAGTCTCAAGAAGGATTTAAAACTACCACAAAAATTGCAGTAACAAAAAACTCAGCTATTGGGAAAATAGCATTAGAAATGGGACTTAATAAGTGGATGTTATTATCACATTATGCAGAAGATGGAAATGTGCGATATGATATAACAAAGCAACTCGGAAACTTATTTGAAGCATTTATTGGCGCTATGTTTTTAGATTTTAACAAAACGCCAATAACTGCGTTAGATGATAATAATGGTGCAAACTTGTTTGAAAAAACTATATTTGTGGGATCCGGATTTCAAATGACAAACAAGTTTATAGAATCTGTGTTTGAAAATCACATTGACTGGACAGCGATTGTTAATAGCAACGATAATTATAAAAAAATTCTGCAAGAGTCGGTTCAAAAAAAGTTCTGCACCACTCCTATGTATATTACGTTAGAGCACAACAAAGACAACAACCTTTATCATATGGGAGTATTTTTGTGTGTAAACATTAATGTAAACCCAAAGTGCGAAAGCGCAGCTGATATTTTGAAAAAAGTCACATACAACATGGTAGATACTCTAAACACAAACACAATAGATTTAACTCTGGAAGTTCTTAATCAACACATGGAAGATAATAATGGAAAAATGTTTGCATTTTTAGGAAAAGGAATTTTAAATATTAAAAAAGATGCAGAGCAAAAAGCATGTTACCAGGCACTAACCATGTTAGGATTAGTTTAATAAATAAAAAAACCCTTTGTAAAAAAAAAAATGAATAATAAGTTTTACAAATGAAACCTACAATCTAAAAATAATTAAACTATTTACTCTTCAATTTAATAATGTTTAACTGGTTTTGCTCTTTAGTATTTAAATCAAAATGCAAAACTAATATGAATTTAGAAATTACAAAGGTATGGGAAAAAATTGATGAGACACAGGATTGCATTTCTTTAACAAGTTCTGTGGATTTTCGTGAAAATTTACAACACTACACTATGAATAAAAAAATACGTGCTTTGTACTTAGAACTAAAGCATGTGATTATAAACAACTTACAAGTAAATACCACTTATGATAGAAATATAGAGTTAGTAAAACAGCTTAAGGTAATTGTAGAATTTGAACATAGTCTTAATTTATCTAGTGTAATACTATACAAAAAACTAAATGATCAAATATACTCAAAAATAAAACAAATTAATCAATTACTTGCACTATTATGTATTGTACTAATATGCGGTGGTATTGTTTTACAATACTATAACATAAGTCGCACTGGTATGTATTATACTAGTATCCTGTGCTTTTGTGTTACTCTATACTATAATTAATATAGTGTCAATCGCGCGTAAAACATACATTGTAAAAAATTAAATAAAAAAGTTGTTTTTTTATTTATTAAAAAAATAACACATTACATCATTAAATCATTACATCATATAATATCCGTTTTTTATTTCTTTTTCTCTCCACATATTTTTAACAGAATCAGGAAGTGTAAACATGTGATGCATTTCGTACTCGTTAGGTCCATAGTAGTACAAGTGTGTTGGCTCACTTCCTTGACCAATACACGTGGTTACGGATGCTTTAAATAACCCCTTATCATTTATTCCAACACGGCCAAGATATTCGCGAGTTTGAGCATGGTAAATGCTACCCCCACTTATTTGCCCACTTGCATACACATTGTAATAATGTATCTTATTACCAAGTTTATCTTCATCCAAATCTCTAAGAGGCAAACAATACTTCATCTGAAACCTTTTAACCTTGTTAGATGTTTTATAGTCAAAAAAGTAAGAATCATCGTTGCTGCCGTCATCACTGCCAAATCCGTAGTTGTAGTTGCTCATTGCTATAAAATGTAAAGTGGAAAGATTATTGATTCTTAAACTACTTATATAGTAGGGATGTCTTTAATACATTTTTTACTTTTTTGTTATTTTAATAATTTACAGTTAAAAACAAATTATGAATCAAACCCATTTACTCTCCAATCTTTAAACTTGGGTATATTGCGAGGATGAAACCTATTTTTCATCAAGTTTTCTTTAAACAACATACAGTTAAGTTTTATTTGATTTAAATTAATTTAATCATTTTTTTAGTTAACTTATTTATTAACAAGTTAATTTTTATATGTGTTGTTTATGTTTTATATAACAAACGATCAAGATAATTACTGAGTACCTTGACCAACCTCTAAAGGGGGACGCATGAAATCAGGAGTTATGGTGGACTGTTGCCATATGCCTGTGTTAACTTGGGGATTAGGAGGCTCGGAGCGAATTTGCAAGTTGGCATTTCTAAGAGACTGACCCACGGTATCAATACCAATATGGTATCCAGCCTTAAGCAGGTTAATATTACTCAAGTCACCCTTTCCAGCAGGATTAAGCTGTGCCCACTGACTATTGTTGTCCTTGGGCAACAGGTCTGCAGGGTTGTTAATATTGCCCTTGTCACATGAACTGGGTAAACCCACTGTTTGGGGACTAGCACCTACATTTGAGTAAATTTCGTTTTGGCCTAAGGGTTCCGAAGGTTGAACGGCATTTGTCTTGCTGTTTTTGTACGCAGAGTTGCTGTTTTTAGTCATCCTTTCAGAGCCTCCTTTGTTTTTTTGGCTCATGTAATAAAAAAAGAGCCCTACAATTATTACTAAAATAATAATAACATGATGTTTTTTAACTAGATTCACAAGATTCATTATGTTATACTGTGATATTATTATATTAAATATATATTATTTATTTGAAAACAATTGCTTATAAATCATCATTTAATCCATACTTTTGCTTTATATCTTCTGCTTCTAAATAAAGTAAATCTGCCATTTTTTTTGCTTCATTAGCTTTTTGTAAAGCTTGAATAAACATTTCATGATAAATTTTCTCAGGTTTTTTTAACACTATTAATTCTTTGGTATTATCATTTATGTCTAAAGTAATATCCTCAGGTAAATTGTTTTTTATGTTTTCTTCTATGTTTTCATTCATGTCATCAAAATCTAACAGTTGGGGTCCTTCTTTATTATCATTAATATTTATTGACTCAATAATTTGCATTCCTTTGTTTTTTTTTGCTTTTAATGCAGGAATGGTTTGAATATTCACATCAGGGTTAAACGAAACATTCAAAGCTGATGCGTTTTTTTCTAAATCTGTTTTTACAGATTCTTCTACATCTTTTTCTACATCTTTTTCTACATCTTCTTCTACATCTTCTTCTACATCTTTTTCTACATCTTTTTCTACATCTTTTTTTAAATTTTTTTCTACATCTTTGTTGGTTTTTTCAAGTGAGTTTTTAACATCATTAATATCATCTGTTGATAAAATAAATGGGTTTTTTTCCTCCATTATAGAAGCCAAACTAATAACAGGAGCAATTTCATCCACATTTATTTCTTTATTTTTATTATTTTTATTTTCAGGTTTAAAGTTATTATCATTATTGTTACTCAAAGGTAATATGGCTTTATTTGCTATAGGTATATTAGATATTTGATCAGTTGTCTTAGCTTTTGACTTAACTGGAATTTTTACAAAACAAGCATCCAAATAAGGGTCAGGACTAACAACAGCAATTTGCTTTACTTCCATTTCAAATTGAAAACTTTGTGACGTAAATCGTATACCTTGTATTTCTAATATACAAATCATAGTGGTTTTATCAGCCACAATATCATCAAAGTTCAGCACTTTTCCTTGATTTAAATACTTGTCATAAATTGCTAGATTGGGTTTAACATTTGTGCGAAATAAATATTTTTTTCCAGATTTATATAACTTAAAACACGAAACAAACATGGATTCTAACTCTTCTTTATCAATTTTTTTTTCAAACCAGTCCATTTCAGCAATAATAGCTTGTATTGCTGTTTCTAAATTTTCCATCCAATTAATAAAAAATATGTCATTTGAATTAAATATAAGGTCTGTATATGTTTTCTTTCCACTTTGTTTAATACCTTGCTTGCTTGTGCATGGTGGAGTCTGCAAAACAACAGACTTGTCGTGTAAAAACAATGGTGTAAAATAAACACCACTTGAAACTACACTAGGAGTGCCTAGATAAACCTTGTTTTTAAAATCATAATTGCTTGTTGGCTCAATAATTTTATCCATTTTTTGTTTACAATTATTATTGATTATTTTTATTTTTAGTTGTTATATTTAACGTAAAAATCTAAATATAAATATCTTAACTAACAAAGTAAACAATTATAACACATATGATCAATACTATTGGGGTTCACGTTTATCGGTGGCTTCCATATTTTTTGGTTATTTTGTTTATTTTGTTTATTTTGTTTATTTTTAGTTTTATTGTTATTTTAGGTTGGGCTAGAATTAAGCATCCATTTTGGGCGATTCAGCCTGTGGCTCACTATTACGACATTCAATACTGGTTTCAAAACAAAGGAATTATTTCAACCCAGTTGCCTGACAAAAATAAATATGTCAATTTTCAAAAAATAAAAACAGTTATTGTTACTGAAAGTAACTTGGATAAACTTGCTACCATGTGGAGCCAAGTTTTAGGCTGTATACAAACACATTACTTGCGAGAAAAAACATGTGAGTATGTTCCAACTTTATCTAATATTATTCCCTATTTTGTGGGACACGCATTTCCGTGCTTTATTTCTACTTTTACTGAACCTGAACTACTTTCATTGGCTTCACCCGACATCAAACTGCTAAATAATGATAAAATCATTGGTGTTATGACAAGTAGGCCACTTTATGTGACAATTTTTAAAGGTACTGTGTTTAAGAGTACTATGTTTAAGGGTACTATGTTTAAGGGTACTGGGTTTAATGGGTCAGCAACATCGATTCAGTTTCCAGTGTATTATGTGGATTTCTTGTGTGTTGATAAAACTCGACGTAAGCAAAATGTTGCTCCACAACTAATTCAAACCCACGAATATGTACAAAGCCACCAGTCTCATAAAATATCCGTAAGCTTGTTTAAACGAGAAGGCGAACTGACAGGTATTGTTCCACTAACTGTATTTGACACGGAATGCTTTGCTATAGAGAATGTGCTAAACACAGTACCTTTAAAACCTAACACTTGTTTACTGGTTAAAGTAACTACAACAAACATTCGTATTTTATATAATTTTTTGGTTGAGCAACAAGAAATTGGGTCAAATAACCATGATATTTTTATTATTCCTCATTTGGCTAACTTGACTGAGTGCATAAAAACTGATAATATTATTGCATACATGTGTATTCATGAAGATATAGTGCAATCTTGCTATTTTTTTCGCATGAGCCAAACATTTCTTAATAATAAACTGGTTGTTTCTTGTTTTGCATCGTTGTGGAACACTGATACACGTAGTACCTTTAATTGCAGTAACCGCAGTACCTTTATACAAGGATTTCAAAGTGCATTTACCGAATTAATTACTAAAGAAAAACATATAGGTTACTTAACGGTTGAAAATATTGGAAACAATGCCAAGTTTATTCACGAAATATCCGAGGTAAAACCTTATTTAGTAAGTCCAACTGCTTATTTTTTTTACAATTTTGCTTACTCGCCGTTTTTAAATCATCGTGCTTTTATTCTTTGTTAATAAATTAATATTAAATATTTAATAATATTAAATGTCATCGCATATTTCAGCAAGTAGTGTGCGTATTGGATGAGCAATTATGACTGCCAATGATTCTAAAATCAATTTACCAAGTGGAAGTATGGTTGATGGTTTAACAATTAGCACATCAGATGTTGATAGTGGTGTCGCAATAAATCGCATTGCTATTGGTGCTAATGCTAGTGCAACAGTTGACAACACCGCTGTAATTGGCGACAGTTCTGTAGCACAAGTATTTGCAGGAAATGGCAATGTTTTAGCAGGGGTTGTAACTGGTGCAGCAATACCAACCATTACACCTGTTTATGTTGGACAAATGTTTATTGACACAACAAATACTAAAGTATATATTGCAACAGGAACTGCTGGTAGTAGTGATTGGAGTGTTTTGTTTTAAACTAATTGGTAATTTCGTAAATAAAAAACAAATAATATCAACAATAATTCTTATTATTTTAACCGCGCTTATACATACAAAGACTGGTTTGTAACAATAAATTTCAACGTCAACTTTGGTATTTCTTTAAGCACAGATAACCATTCCAGGTTGCCCATAAGTTCAGCTACACCCTCTAGTTCCGACGCAATATTGTTAATTTTTAACAGAGCCTTAACAAACTCGCCCAAAAATATACTATTTTCCTTCAACTGTTGCAAAACAACTTTACACTCTTCCATATTTATAGCAAGTGTCCATGCTTGCATGAACGGCATTAAATCATACTGCATGTTATACTCTTCTCCACTCTGAATATAACGCTGACCCTCAATCTCTTCATACTCGTCATACAATGTTTTTAAATTAAATATAACATCTTTAACAATATCTGGCATGTTACTTGGCACATGTATTTGCTTTTGATCATTTGGAACACGCACACTTGTAACACAACTTAATATCTGAATTGTATCTGTTGCAGTTAAATGTGTAAACGTACTTTTATACTTAAATTGTTGATTGTTTATAAACTCAGAAAATGGCAAGCATGGCACTTCATTTAACCGCAATGCTACTTGGCCTGTAAGTGGCAAGACAACTGGGTCCATTATTTGTTGGTTAATAAAACCCCGTTCCATTAGCAGGTCATTTACTAGTTTAATTTTGCACTGAATATATGTATCTATATAGTTAATGTGAGTTTTCATCTTTTTAATTTCATTTTGACGTTCTAACTTTTCCTTATAAGTAAATACTGCCATATTTAAAGATTGAACCGTGTACTCAGTTCTTATTGAAAGCAATTCTCGATCCAATTCCTTTCGCTTTTTATTAGTACTTTTCACAACTTGATCACAACACTCTATATATCGTAATATAACTGCCTCATCAATTAAAGGTTCTGAAATTAAAGGTTCTGAAATTAAAGGTTTATATTCTTGTAGTGCCAAACAGGTTTGACACGCTTTTAACTCTTTGTTTAATTCGGTCATAATCATGCTTTTGCTTGCATAGTTTTCAAGCAATGTATCTGGTGACAAAACATTCTGTAATACCAAAGAATACGAAACCCGAAATTTACTCACCAATTTCTGAGGAACACCACTAAGCATGTTTTTATAGTCGCTCGAAAGAGGGTCTGTTGATGAAAATAAATTATTCAAATGAATAACATTTCCCACTGCATCTTGACCAAGTCTGCCCGCTCTGCCCGCAGCCTGTGTCATTTCATATGAGTGCAACAGTCTATGACCTGAATCGCTAAACTTGCTCACATCTGTAAAAATAGTTGTTTTAACAGGTAAATTAATGCCAACACTCATGGTTTCGGTGCAAAACAACAACTTTACAAATCCTTTAGAAAATAGCAACTCAACCATTTCTTTTAGCACAGGCATCATTCCAGCATGATGAATTGCAATGCCTTTTCTTAAAAGTCCAACCAAATTTACATACTCGGGTAAGTGTAGGTACTCATCAAAGTTGAGCAATCGCTCTCTCAACAGTTGCTCACACTCTCGGTCAACCGTATACGGAATTTTGCTATCAAATTCAAGCAAATTTGTTGTGACTTCATGAGCACATATTTCTAATTGCTTGCGACTAAAAACATAACACAATGCAGGAAACATGTCTTCCTGTGCCATGTGGGTGCAAAGCTGATTAAGAACATGTCCACGCTTAACCCTAATCTTGGATTTATGAAAAAGTGCCAATGCTTTGCGAACCGCCAGCATATTTGTCTCATGAAACAAACCCACAGAGTTTTGCAATAGCAATGGCTTATTTATTAGTTTTTTTATTTCTTCTTGCACTGTCTTATCCTTAACAATTTTAAACAAAGATTTTGGTACCGTAATAAAGAAATAGTGCGTTAAAGGAACTGCTCTGACGGTTTGTTTAGTAAGGTATACAGTTTTTTGGTTTGATTTACTGGTTAATAAGTCTTTTGTTATATGCCTATTTTCAATCCAAGATGCAAATCGCTCTGGATAAGAAAGAGTCGCAGACAACCCAACTACTTGAATATGAGGCTCAAGCATCATAAGCGTATTTTCCCAAACCGTACCACGGCTTTCATCACCAATCATGTGAATTTCGTCAAACACAACACATCCAAGTTCGTTTGGAATATCCATCTCAAATGACGTATTTCTAGTTTGATGTGTTTTAGTTTCATCAACACTTTGATTCTTAATTTGAAACAATTTATTGAGCAAAATCTCAGTGGTCATAATAAGCACGTCTGCGTCTGGGTTGCACCGAATATCGCCTGTAATGAGCCCAAACTGAATATCTGGATATTTCTTACTAAATTGGTAATACTTTTCATTTGACAATGCCTTAATAGGACATGTGTATATTGTTTTTTTTCCAAGCTGGTGAAAGAAAGATATGGCAAAGTCTCCACCAAATGTTTTACCTGACCCTGTGGGGGCACATATTAAAACGTGGTTGCGAGATGTAATTGCTTCTACTGTCCATTTTTGAAAGTCATGCAAATCATACGAGTATTGATCATAGTACTTTTTGTATTCAGTTTCTTTATCAGATGGATAAGTAAGGTTACAAATTTTCACCATAATTTCTGGTCTTGTCTTATCTAATCTTTTTTTTGTAAAATATTTAATTCATTTTTTATAAAAATAAAAAATCAAGGTAAAAAAAAAAATGAAAAATATAATATCATTTGTAGATAATAACTTTATTCAGTATAAAATTATCAAACAACCATGTATCGTGCTCCTACCAGTTCTGCTAGTAGATTTAATTCTAACCAATTTTCTATGTTATCCGATGAGAGAATGTCACAAGGTCACGTTACAAAGCTTATTGTAAATAAAAATAATAATGTACTGTTAAATAATATCAAAAAAATGCAACAAGATGAAAATGATTGTGTTTGTGCATCTTCAACAGATGTTAATTCTAACTATTTGTATCCTATGGTGCAACTTACATCTTGGTATGGAACACAAAAGAAACCGCTTCCCCCTATATTTGATTTAAAAGAAGATGAGGAATGTGTCGGTCCTGAAATGCGACGGATTTATACGTATCTAGAAAAAGAATACCTGCACAATTTGCACCATAATAGCCAGAATAAATATGATATCAAGAATGAATATAATATCGAAGATGAATATAATATCGAAGATGAATGTGAAACCGATAATGGACTTTAAGTACAGTACCTTATAACACACAGTACCTTTTAAAACAAACTAAATTTATAAATAATACCATATTCAGTATCTGACTCCCAAATACCGATAATTTTTAAACAAAATGTTGTATTTTTTACTGTGTGAACCACTTGAGTTGGGTTTGTTATAAAATTAAGTGTATTTTTTTTAAAAATTTTTAAGTTTCCTGAGTTTAGTATTTCCTGAATTTTTAACAAAGGTCTTTTAAATTCTTTTAAACTAGATGCGTATTGAGACAAAATATTTTTTTCCAACTGTTTCATTATAGCTAATCCATGTTGGTCAGGATTAAATTTGTACAATATCTTGTTATAAAACATACCCATATTCATAACATTCATATTAAATTGAAAATAAATGCTATTTATAGTAAATAATTCATTTGAATAAATAATTCGTGTAAATGTTCCTGGCATTATTTTGTTTTTAACAGCATTTAAAAAACACACACACATATCATTCAACGTTTGCTCATTTAAATATAGTTTTTTTATTGGTTGTGTTTGCATTTTTACAACATGACTATTTGATTGTTGATACATTTTTGATTTCTACCTTAATTACTTTAAAATGTTTATATTGTTTTGTGTTTTAATAGTTTTATCATAATAATAATATTAAGGTATTAGTAAGAAGGCAAAAGACATATGAATGCTCCGCCACCTACCACCACCAGTTCTGCTCCTACAGTTTTAAAATTCGAGTCAAATAATAAATATTTAAACGCAACTGAAGATTTTTTTAAATCCAATAGTATTGTCGCTAAGTTGGCTTTTCTTTTGCTGGTTGTTTTTGTATTTGTTATGCTTCTTCGTGTAGGAATAAGTATATTAGGATATTTTATGGGTCCAAACAACACAGCCAAGTTAGTTAAAGGCACAATTGATGCATCTAGCAATCCCATGGTAATTCCCCAAAATCCAAATGAAAATGGTGCGGTTACGTTAAATCGGTCTGTTAACGAAACTAACGGGATTGAGTTTACTTGGTCTGTTTGGATTTACGTAAATGGTGACGATATGGATACTAATAAGTACCGATGCGTGTTTTACAAAGGCAATGACTATGCAACACAAATGTCTTCGTCACCTCCTTCAGATAAAGATGTTAATGTTGACTCGCTTGACTACTTGGGCATGAATTTTCCCAACAATGCACCTGGACTCTATATAACGCCAAACACAAATAATTTGGCCGTCATTATGAACACATTTAACGTTATAAACGAAGAAATTATTATTAATGATATTCCACTAAACAAATGGCTCAACGTTGTTATTCGCTGCCAAAATACCAATTTGGACGTTTATATTAACGGCACTATTGCTAAAAGCCATGTCCTTCACGGCGTTCCCAAGCAAAACTATGGCAATGTTTATGTAGCACCCAATGGAGGGTTTTCTGGCTATCTCTCTAACCTTTGGTATTATAACTATGCCTTAGGAACTACTGCAATTCAGGGTTTAACCACTACTGGACCAAGTACTACACTGACTGGTGAGAGTAATATTGACATGAAGGATGCCGACTACTTATCATTACGGTGGTTCTTTTACGGAGCACAAGACGGATATAATCCTTAAACCCAATTATTATAAAAATGAAATTAAAAATTATATAAAACTACACAACAAATATATATAAAATATGGGAAACGAAAATAGCACCACATCAAAGAAACAAACTGATAGAATATTTCAACTATGTACAAACAACAAAAGTGTAATTGAAACATTGCCACTTATTATTCATACCGATATTCGCTTATATAATAGATTATATGGATTTACACAATATTATGATGCTTTGTCTGAATTGTATGAAAGAGACGAACGAATAGCAGGCAATGAATTGTTCTGCTATGTGCAAAATAAAGATATCAAACAATATTTAACTAAATATTTATTGGAAAATACAGAAACACTAAATAAAACAGAAGTATTGTGCCGAAAAGAAATGGTTAATGTTTGTGATTGGATGCAAGCAATGTATGATAAATATCCTGACGAAATTAACAACTGGCACTTTGTTTATAAAATGTCATTTTCCAAGTTATTCAAATTCTATTTTGACGACTGTTATAAAAGTGTCGTGACATTTTGTAAGACGCTACCAATTCCTGAATTGGTGCCTGTTGTTAAAGAACAAATTCCTAAAATATCATCTATCATAGAAAAACCCTATGTTGTTAAATCCAAATCGATGGAAATTGAATCATCTGCTACTGCAAATGAAACACATAATCCTGTGTATTTAGAAACAGATTTGTTAATATTCAAAGACAAAATCCAATAAAATGTTGGTTTTTTTAATTTTTTATTGTTTGTT
>Ga0222670_1000012_pt1 | contig 95709 bp, 81 predicted proteins | sample AntAcemetagen732_FD_181148 | JGI IMG/M metagenome (GOLD analysis project Ga0222670, IMG submission 181148) | Saline water microbial communities from Ace Lake, Antarctica - #732 | ecosystem: Environmental > Aquatic > Non-marine Saline and Alkaline > Saline | place: Antarctica: Ace Lake... | reverse complement strand
TTATAGTGACACATAAAATTCTTCAAAAAATAGATACTTTCACTGTTAAGACTAGGAAGATGAAAGCAGACTCTATAATAATATCACCTGAGAAAAGAGGAAATGCCCCCTTTTCTAGACCGTACTTTCTAGAGGTAAATACGCCCATTAAATTAATAAATTCTCAAAAAATTATCATTACAAACAGAGACACGCTTTTAGTACCCTTTAAAAGTTATCTAGACACTGTTGAAAACAAAATTGGATTGACCTTTGCCATTAAAACGGAAGAGCGTTTTAGAATCCAAATGTTCCCGGGTGCCATAGAAGACCTATTTAAAAATGTCAATGACACCATTTCTTATGAATTGTCTACAAAGAGCAAAGAGTCATATGGCAGCTTGAGTTTAAAATTAAAAACTAGCAGCAGCAGCCAAATGATTGTTCAGCTTACCAATGAAAATGAAGAGGTTCAAAGAGAGCAAAGAGGTCCCTCTAACCAAGTGTTTTTCTTTGAATATCTAGATCCCCAGAAATATAAATTAAGAGTGATTTATGACTACAATAGCAATGGTTTTTGGGATACTGGCGATTACTTAAAAAAGCTGCAGCCAGAAATGGTTGCTTACTACCCTGAACTATTAGAGGTAAGGGCCAATTGGGAGTTTGAAGAAACTTTTATCCTCCCTAATTAGTCTTTACCTATTGAAATAGTAAATTCATCCATATCTTCTAAAAACGGAAAGTCTAGCCTAGCCTTTTTTAAACGCTCCAAGTCTAAACTAATGGGTATGGCCTCTTCTTTGTCACTAAAGCACAAAGCATGACCAAATGGGTCATAAACAGCGCTGTGGCCGGGGTATAGGTGTCCATTTGGGTCTGTTCCCACTCTATTCACACCAATACAATAAGACATATTCTCAATAGCTCTGGCTTTTAGCAAACTGTCCCAAGCGTGAATTCTAGGCGCTGGCCAATTGGCTACGTACAATAATACATCGTAAGCATTGGTATTTCTAGCCCATATAGGAAACCTAAGGTCATAACATATAAGCGGGCAAATTCTAAAGCCTTTATAATGTACTATTAGGTGTTTATCCCCTTTCTTATAAACCTCACTTTCTCCAGCCATACCAAAAGTATGACGCTTGTCATAGCATTCATAATGGCCCTCTGGGTACACAAAAAATAACCTATTAAAGCTGTGTGCCCCTTCTTTAAAAATAGTGCTCCCAACTACAGCCATTTGTGTTTCTTTGGCTATCTGAATCATAAAACTTAAAGAGAGCTGACCCATTACTGCAGCGGTATCTTTTAGCTTCATACTAAAACCGGTAGACCACATTTCAGGCAGTATGATTATATCTGGTTTGGTTTTTGAAAGTGATAGCGCCCTTATCTGAGTTTCAAAAAATGAAATATTTTGTTCTGGAGATTCCCAAACAAGAGGGAATTGTAATAAAGAAAGGTGTAACTGCTTGTTATCCATGGGAAATGTTCACAATAATGATGAGTAAAAGTAATTATTTTACAGTAAACATATTTTCAAATAACTAATTTCTTTAATTAAATTGTACATCTTCCAAATGCCTGATTTCAATTTCAAACTGATTTCTCTTTCTACTTAAAACGCCTGAAATCCTCACCAACCCAACTGGCATAGGGGTGTCCCAAAAATCAGAATACCCACTGTTTTGTAAAATTATTTTATTCCCTAGCGTGTCATAAAAAATTCTAGGAGTGTCTTCTTGGTAATTGGCAAAAGAAAGGCCATGGAGTTCTGAAGCTAACAAAAGACTGTCCAACACTACAAATGTTTGAAGATCACGCTCAGTCAAAGAAGCTATAGTTTTTAAGTTTGGTGAGACAATAAGCAGACTTTCACAGGAAGGCCTAAGCTGTTTATGGGTACTTAAAACAGGAAGCCTTCCAATAGATAAGTTTCCAAAAGAGCTAAAAACACTTCCTACACTGTAACCCAATGTTTTCTGGTCTACATACAAGTCTTTTAAAGATAGAAATACTTTTTGCCCTTCAGGATACCACAAAAAACTATCTGTAAGATCCGTAGACAAAAGCAAACCACCTCTGGGGTTTATTTCTTTGTCCTGTAACACTATTTTACCATAAAACTGCCCAGCCACATCAGAAGAAATTACTATAGCCTCAAAATAACCATTAGATTTAAATCTATAAAATCCGTTTTTAGCACTATCCTTAATGGCCTCAAAAGAAATTAAATTAGACAAATTATCGAAGCAATCTAGGCTTTGGTTTTCATTTTTACTGCACTTAAATAGTAAAAAACTAGCAGTCAACAACCCTAAAAAGACTGCTGTTTTTCTAAAATAGATACCTTCTTTTTTTAAAGACATATCAGATGGTTTTAAAACGCTTTTTTAACTGTTTCTTTTGACTTTTTCAAAGCCGATGGCGGAATACTAATCATCATATTTAAAAAAAAAGTCCTAGAAGCCCCATTCCAATATTTAGTATCAAATGAAGGCTGCCCGCTTCTTTGGTCATCTTGGTATCCCTGTAAATAGCCTTTCCTGCTCTGCTGGTAACCACCAGAACTGAACTGCGTATTAAACAAATTATTAACAGAGAGAAACAAACTCACATACCTCCCTTTTTTTAGCCAAGATTTACCTCCAACCAGATTGACAATATAAAAAGAGGGCAAAGAGAATTGTTTTAAAAGCAAGGCAGCGTCTCTTTGAGTACCTGAGGCCAACTGAGTATCTGGGTCTAAAAGAAAATCCTTTGTTCTTCTTAAATAAGAGGGTCCCACATAGGTGAGTCCCAAGCTATTCATACTCATACTAAGCCACCAATACTTTGGATCTCTATAGGAAACACCTAAAGAAAATGCCCTAGCTGGTCCATTAGAAAGAGGACTTTCCTCTAAATTGAGTCTTCCAAAATCTTGAACACCTAGACTGTTAATGGGGTTTTGTTCTAGTGGGTCTGGATGAAAAAATAAATGCAAATTAGGCTGGTTGGTAATTTCATAATTACCAAGAGCCCCTGTGAAATTTAATTGAACTGCAGAGGAAAGCTTGTGACTAAAACCAAATTCAATGCCCAGATGTTGCGTATTTTGTCCAGCTACCCATTGCTGAACAAAATCTGAGCCTAAGGCAGTCTCTGTGAAAAAATACCGCAAAGATGATTGATCAGAAAAGCGACCCCAAAAAACATTAAAGCGGCCCATTAATTTTGGCACTCTAACATGGTAATTTACCTCTAAAAATATTACTTTCTCACTACTCAAGTTTGGTGAAAAAGCCTGCTGGTCTCTCGGGTTTATAAACCATTGTGAAATAACAGGAGGATTGCTACCTGCAAAAGTAGACAGACTAAGCCTGTGCCTCCCATTAAATTTATAAGTGAGCCCAGATTTAAAGAGTACCGTTTTAAAATTAGCTTTCCTACTTTTGCCAAAAGACGTCTCTAAATATCTTTCATTTTGCATAAAACCCTCTCTAAAACTGCTGAGCTGCTGGGCGCTCAAAGACGCAAATGCGTCCCAGCGGCTGCCAAGCAGCCGCCACTGCACATAGGCTCTTTTTCCTAAAGTATGTAGCTCGTAATCATAACCAAACGTATCTCCTTCCGTTTTGTACAAAGGCCCCTCAAGGTCATTTCGCGTTTTGGAAAAAGGATCTATGTCTGCGTGCCTAAGCCCCCCTAACAAATCTATAATTTGGCCAAAATAGCGGCTAGGTGTGGCTCGTATTTCTAAACCCATATCTAGTTCATGCTTAGAAGACAACTTCCAAAACCAACGAGAGCTAAACGTTCTTTGGCGTTCATGTATTTGATCACCTCCTTCTAAATAAGCAGTCTGGTCCTTAGACAAAAGGTTTTCATTGGCCTTATACATAAGACCCCAATCTATCTGAGGCGCTTTTAACAAAGCCTCTCTAGCCGTGTTAGCCGTATAGAAATTTGCTCCTATAGGGCTGTTTAAATAATACGAGGGTAGATTTCTGTAATAGATAGGGTCTGGGTTGGGTGCATTAAAATAGGCCAAGCGGTTTCTGAGGTCTTTACCTTTGGCAAACCCAATTCCAAGAGTCCAACTAAAACTTTCCGATTTAAACTCATGGTTGGCTAAAAACATTTGCTGAGTGAGGGTTTTATTTCTGGCAGATCTTATTTTTCCTTTATAAAAGCCCCAATAAGGATTGTACTCAGTACCCATCAATTCTGACACTTCTTTGGTTAGTGCAGAAGAGCGCCCCCTTTTATTAAAAGTCTGTATATAGGAAAAGGAGCTTTTGTGTTTGCTTTTGGGCCACTGATATTCCAAGCTAGCAAGTGCGCTATACGCTTTGTAGGAAGTGCCTTCTTGGTAGCCTCTTTTAGCTGCTCTCAGAGAGGTCCCTAATGCCATAGAAAAACCCTTATGAACTGGGCTCACATAAGAAATCATTTCCCTTAACGCATATGACCTATTAGAAAAGGAAGATGAAAAACTAAGACCTGGCCTTTGATTAGAGGGGCTTAAGTTAATAGAGGTGGTTCCCAAAAGTCCTCCAAAATCATTTGCGCTGCTCTGAATACCATGCGTATAAGTCTGGTTTCTAGTAAGGCTATTGAGACCCCCCCAATCTGACCATTGAGGCCTACCGTATGCCCTTTTATTCATAGGAATTCCATTAATAAAAACACTTCCATACCTAGCGTCTAATGACTTAGGCTTAAAAAATGCCTGGCTAAAGTCAAAGGCAGCACTCCCCAAAAAAACATCTCTAGTGGCCTGTAGTAAATAAGTAGCCGGCGTGTCTCCAGTCAAAGATTCTAAATCAAATTCAGATAATAAAAATGCCTCTTGAGCATCTGTATATATTGCCTGCCCTCCCTTGACCTCCAAGACCACTAAAATAGATATAGGACTCTTTTCTTCTATGACTACTTCTCTCCTTGCTGTTTCAAAGCCTTGTGCACTTATTAATAGACTCACCTTGCCTTTTATCGATATTATCATACTGCATATCCCATCTCTGTTGCCAAGAACACTCAAAGAAGTACCTTGAAGCTGCAAGAGCGCTCCCGAAATTGGAAAACCAAAAGGGTCTTGTATCTGAACTTTCAATTCCTGCTCTATTTTTTGTGCCACAAGCCCCATGCTGTAAAAAAACAACATATAAAGTACAAAACCATTTCTAATCTCAGAACCTAGCATATTCCTAATAAGGTACTCTAAAGCTCAGCTTAGTAGGGGAGGCTTCTATTAAAACACTTTACAACTAGACAAAATGAAAACACAGCTATGAAAAGTGCAGATAATCCAATAAAAACAGCTATTAATATTATTTTTTTTACATTAGTTTTTGGGATGTCGTGTTTTTCTCAAAATAAAAAAGTAGCTGCTAAATATGCGCTCAGAACCATAGCCTTTTACAACTTAGAAAATTTATTTGATACCATAAATCAGCCTGAAAATTACGATGAAGACAGAACACCAAACGGAAAAGACCAATGGACCTCTAAAAAATTTAATCATAAAATTACACAGTTAGCTAGGGTCATTAGCTCGCTAGGACTCAAAGAAAAAGTATCGGGCAACGCCCGTAAAAAAACCCTGAGAAAGGAGAACAGAACCTCAAATCTGAAGGCCTTAATTCACGCACAAGGTCCTGACATTCTTGGGGTATGTGAAATAGAAAATATAGCCGTATTAGAAGTCTTAATAACCCATGAATTACTAGCGCCATTAAACTATGGGATTATTCATTTTAATTCACCTGACAAGCGGGGTATAGATGTAGCCCTTCTCTATAAAAAAAACAAGTTTATTCCTACTAGTTTTAATACCCATAGCCTGTATTTATACAATGAATTTCAGAGAAGAAACTATACCAGAGACCAATTGGTGGTCATGGGTTATCTAGATACGCAGCCCATATGGCTCATAGTAAATCACTGGCCCTCTAGGAGCGGGGGGGAAGCAAGAAGCAAGCCTTATAGAATGGCAGCAGCCCTATTGAATCTGAAAATTATAGATTCTATAAGGCGCCTATCTTCAGATGCCCGAATTATAAGCATGGGAGACTTTAATGACGGCCCAACAGATGACAGTTTTAAAAAAATTTTACAGACCAAAGGGCAGCCAAAAGACAGCAGTTACCACCAGCTCTACAACCCCATGGAAACACTGTATAAAAAAGGAATAGGATCCTTAGCATATAGGGACCAATGGAGCCTATTTGATCAATTTTATATGAGTGAGAACCTCTTAGAAAGAAAAATGGATGTGTATGAGTTTTTAAGTGCAAAAGTGTTTTCTCATTCTAAATTAATGACCCAAAAAGGGCGCTATAAAGGCTACCCATTTAGGAGCTACAGCGGTGGCCAATACCAAGGGGGCTTTAGCGATCATTTTCCAATTCAATTAATATTAATCAAAAAAATAAGCCCTAAATAGAGACTGACATAAAAAATCAGTACCTATTTAGGGCGTATAAATTTAAAAATGGATGCGTGTTACAGGCTTATGAAAACCACTGACCCCAAGGAATTCTACTTAAAATAAGTAATAATCCTAGTCCGTAAAAGATAGAAATCTTCTTAAACTTAGCGGTAGCCTCCATGACTTTCTTATGTTTAGACCACCCTATAGTAATAAGCGCAATGGCCAATATATTTACAAATGGATGCTCTACAGCCAGCATTCTCGCTGCACTATTCAAACCACCCATTCCAAACTCTTGAATGGCGCTTAGGCCGCTGGCCGATGTAAAATAGACAGCCAAACCCAATAAGAGTTGTATGTGAGAAAGTATTAATGCAAGTAAACTAACCCTGTAGTCTTTGTCTAAAGAAAACTCCGCTTTTTTAGTGAGCCATCCTTTTAATGCATTAGAGACAGCTAATATTAAAATAAGTAATACGGCATAAGCCAAATAAGAATGAAGAAAAATTAAGGTTTCCATAGTAAGGACTTTTATTTTTAAAATACTAAATATAGACAATTTGCCTATAAAAAAACCCCGCAAAGGCGGGGTTTTAAAATCATTCTGTAATTAAGTAATTAGAATCTGTACTTTAAAGAAGTATTCCAAGTAGTTCCAAATCCAAACCACACAAAGTTTCTAGTATCTACACCGTTCCATGTAGTAGCACCTGATTCTGCGTGAATATTAGAATCAGCTTCTGCAATATACTCTGTATTAAATAAGTTGTTAATATTAGTTCTTAGACTCAGCCCTTTACCAATTTGAAAAGTAACTCCTAAATCTACCAAACCGTATGAAGGTAACTGTAAAGCACCTTTATTGTTTTGCTTTAAAAATTCAGAATCATTCGCAGCAATATTATAATCTGCATATAAACCATCTACAAATCTATACCCTATATCTACATTAAATTTACCAAGTCTGTAATCTGCTTCTAAATAAGAGGTGAATTGTGCTGCATCTCCTACTTTTGCGTCTTTTGTGTACAAAGATACGTCACCTATTGGTTTTTGATTTTCATCAAACAACTCTCCATCGAAATCTTTAGTGTATTTCCAATCCCCTATAGACAACATACCCTTTAAAGTAAGTCTATTTGAAGGCCTGTAAGTGCCTTCAAATTCAAAACCATTGTGTTGTACATCAATACCTCTAAACTGAGCAGTTCTGTCTAAACCATCATTGCTCTGAAAACCAACAGATTGAAATCTGTTTCCCCAAGAGGTAGCGTATAGATTTATATTGAAGTCTAATTTAGATGAAGTATAGCCATATCCAAATTCTAAAGAATTAATTTCTTCATTTTCAATATTACTGTTGATGTCATTTCCGAAATTAGGAAATACGGCGTCAAATTGAGGCTGTCTAGAGATCATTCCTGCATTGAAGAAAATATTAGATTTTTCATTAATGTTAAAGTTTGCTCCTCCTTTAAAATAACCACCTGTAACATTACTTGTATCTGAATTTGGATTAGCTGGTTGGTCAAATAAATCCTCTCTTTGAAAAGATTGGTTAGACAATCCAAATTGAACTACGGCAGTCAATTTGTCTCCTCCGTATTCTGCCATACCGTTAAAACCTTGCCAACCTACATTTCCAATATTGAAATAATCAATTTTAGCACCATTATTAAGACCTGTATTTTTGAAAGGACTTGCTTCTACAACTGTATTAATGATTTGTCCAGCTGAATTTCTGTTACCAGTTGAATAGTATCCATCTAATCCCATAAGGTCATTCATTACCCTATAGTGATAACCCGTATAGGAACGTAAATCTACCCCAATGGAGTATTTCATTTTACCTGAGTTAATCTCTAAATTAGAAATAGCACCTACCCAGTCATGAGAGTTCATAGAAGCCCTTCTAACCAATACTTCTCTACTAACACCATCATTTCTAAAACCGTTAGAACCCAATAACTGACCTTGGAATCCTGAAATAGCTCCTGTATACGGTTTTGCCGCAGTTCTATTATGTGCTACAACTGCGTCATAGTCAATAAAGCCATCAGCGTTTCTTGAACCTCTACCATTCTCAAGGTAATGCTCAGTTAAGTCTTTTCTAAAAGGCGTTATGTCTGAAGTAGAGTTTCTAAAGTTATTTCCTCTTGGACCAGTTCCTCCACCACGACCCGCAGAACCATAGAATGAACTAGCAAGCTTTACGTTGTCAGAAATTTTGTAATCCCAGTTAAAGGTGGCTAATGGTTTATTATAGAAGTTTCTTCTCATGTTAAACTCTTCACCATTAAGAGTTCCTCCATCAGAATTCCATCTTCTATCAATTCCATCTTCACCAAAATTTTGGTAATCACGTATAGACACTAAAGAAGATCTTTGGTGGTGCCATTGTGCAGCACCTAAAAATGAAAAGTTAAACTCATGATTAGAACCTTCTGGACTGTAACCAACTGCAAAAAAGTAAGTCCACCCTGCACCAGCAGTGTCGTAAACATAACCATCACCTTGCCACTTAGACAACAACATAGAAGTAGCCCACCCATTTTCATTTTTACCTGTATTGTAAGACAAAGTAGATTTAGAGTAACCATCATTACCAAATAATTGTGCTACAGTTCCACCTTCTTTTTTATCTGCTGCTTTGGTGAAGATAGAAATAGTTCCTCCTACAGATGGGACTGCAAGTTTAGTAGCTCCAAGTCCTCTTTGAATTTGAATACCAGAAGCAATATCAGTAAGGCCCTGCCAGTTAGACCAGTACAATGCACCGTTTTCCATATCATTAACAGGTTGACCATTAATAAGGAAAGCTGTGTTAGTTTGATCAAAACCTCTAAGAGAAATTCTAGAGTCACCATAACCTCCACCTTGCTTAGTAGCATATACGCCAGGAGTCTTGTTCATGACCTCAGGAAATTCCATGTTCCCAACTTTTAAAGCAATTTCACTTGCTTGAATAGTAGAAACGGCCACTGGTGTTTTTCTAACTTTAGCTAAATCAATCACACCAGAAGTAAGAACAATCTCATCTAATTGTGTAGTTGATGAATCTAGCGAGATAGACATTCCATTTTTAGCCGCAACTTCAATAGATTGGAATCCTAAATAAGAGATTACTAGAACATCTCCGTTGTTAGCAGTGATGGTGAAATTTCCATCAAAATCTGCTGTTACTCCATTGGAGGTTCCTTTAACAAGTACACTAGCGCCTGGTAATGGGACACCATTAGAGCTGTCTTTTACAGAACCATTAATAGTTCCTTGGGCAAAGGAGATTGTAGAGACCAATAAGGCTACAATCAGTACATACATTTTTTTCATTTTCGTTAGATTTAGTTTTTTATAACGTTGCTAAAATGGGTATAATATGACATACCAACATTACCACAATGTTAAAATTTTTATCAAATTTAACTTTTATTTATGGAAGAAAGTAATGGCTGTTTATAAGTTGCCTCAAATTGTTAATATAACAATCTGATTACTAGGCTTTATATTTATTTAATAGCGATGTAGTACTTGGATCATGAAGATTTATACTCGTACCCTCAAGGTCAGATAATATTTGAGTAGCCAGTTGTTTTCCTAGTTCTACCCCCCATTGGTCATAACTAAAAATATTCCAAATCACTCCTTGCACAAAAATCTTGTGCTCGTAAATGGCTATGAGTGACCCAAGGCTGTGGGGTGTTAATTGGTCTATTAGAATACTATTAGTGGGTTTATTACCTTCAAACACTTTAAAGGGCGCTATGTGAAGGGCTTCAGATGAGATTACTCCTTTATCATTAAATTCTTGTGCCACCTGCTCTTTTGTTTTACCGCTTAAAAGGGCTTCTGTCTGAGCAAAGAAATTGGCCATTAATTTGTTATGGTGGTCTTTATTGCCGTGAAGAGATTTCTTAAATCCTATAAAATCACTTGGAATTAGTTTAGTCCCTTGGTGCAGCAGCTGAAAAAATGCATGTTGTGAGTTAGTGCCAGGTTCTCCCCAAATAACAGTCTCTGTTTCATAGGACACGCGCTTTCCTGAACGGTCAAAGCACTTTCCGTTGCTCTCCATAATTCCCTGCTGCAAATAAGCAGAAAATCTACTTAAATACTGAGTGTATGGAATAATAGCCTGTGTTTCTGCATTATAAAAATTAGCGTACCAAGTACTTATTAATGACAACATCACTGGTATATTTTGTTCAAAAGGAGCCGTTCTAAAGTGAGTGTCCATAGCGTGAGCGCCATCTAACAAAGCCTCAAAATGATCAAAACCTACAGCCAATGAAATAGACAGCCCTACGGCACTCCAAAGAGAAAACCTTCCGCCAACCCAGTCCCACATGGGGAACACATGAGCTGGAACAATTCCAAATTCAGTGATTTTAGCTGTATTGGTTGAAACTGCTGCAAAATGAGCAGCAACGTCTTCCTCGGTGGCATACCCAAGGAACCAATTTTTAATAGTCTGGGCATTGGTAAGTGTTTCCTGAGTTGTAAAAGTCTTTGAAACCACTACAAAAAGAGTTGTTTCAGGGTTTAAATCCTTAATAACTTCCATGGCATGGTCTCCGTCTACATTACTTACAAAATGAACATTTAGATGATTTTTATAATATTTTAAAGACTCTACCACCATGGCAGGTCCTAAATCTGATCCTCCTATACCTATATTGACAATATCAGTGAATACTTTTCCTGTGTATCCTTTTTTGTACCCCTGTATTATTGCTTCTGAAAAAGCTTTCATCTGACTCCTAACAGCGGCTACTTCTGGCATAATATTCACGCCATCTACAAGTATTTTAGAAGAAAGTGGAGCTCTTAGTGCAGTATGTAATACGGCTCTTGACTCTGTCTCATTAATAAGATCCCCCTGGAAGTACTTTTCAATAGCTTCTTTTAAATGTACCTCAGCAGCTAAATCTAAAAGTAGTTTTTTAGTTTGCTGTGACAGGGCATTTTTTGAATAGTCAACATAAAAACCGTTCCATTCCAAACTAAAGTTAGAAACTCTTTGTGGCTCTTTGGCAAATAAATCATTAATGTTTGCAGTATTAGTCGTTTTAAAATGTGCTTCTAATGCTGCCCAAGCTGATGTATTGGTTGGGTTTATTTTATCTAAAGGCATATGATGACTATTTTGTAACTACCGCAGAAAGCGGTTGATTTTCAAAGTTCATTTGATCTATTCTACCCTTCTTTGGAAGGATCTCAACTAAATATTTTTCTAAAATGTTTTTGGGTAGTGGCTCTGCAGAAGGGAGTTTTTCTTTGAGAGGATCCACCTGCTTTCCATTCTTCCAAAACCTGTAACACACATGAGGCCCAGAGGTATTTCCCGTCATACCTACCCATCCAATTACATCACCTTGTTTCACATAATCTCCTTTTTTCACTTTTTGAGATTTCATGTGTAAATATTGTGTGCTGTACACATTGTTATGTCTAATTTTAACATATTTGCCATTTCCGCCTCTTCTGGTAGATTCTTCTACCCTTCCGTTTGCAGTGGCTAGAATTTCAGTTCCTACTGCTGCCTTGTAATCTGTTCCTTTGTGCGGCTTTACTTTATTGCCATAAAAAGCAATTTTTCGTTTTAAATTATACCTAGAGCTAATTTTAGCAAAATTCACTGGAGCTCTTAAAAAAGCACGTCTTAAATTATTGCCCTTTTCATCAAAATACTCTACTATTTTACTAATCGTGTCGGGTTGGTGTCTGAAAGCATAAAAAGGGGTTCCATTATGTTCAAAATAAGCAGACTCTATTGGGCCAGCTCCAACATAAGTAGTGTCATTAATAAATTTTTCTTTGTAAATTACTTTAAATTTATCTCCCTTCTGAAGTCTAAAAAAATCTATGGTCCAAGCGTATACAACAGATAGATTGTTGGTCACTTCATAATCAATCCCCTGATCTAGAATAGCTTCAGATAATGAGGAAGTAATGACTCCTGAGGCTTCTCTAGTCACATATTTTACCTGTTTTCTGTCTTTGTACACGTGCACTCCCTCTGTAAAATCTACCACAGAGTAATTAATGGCGTCCTGCTCGTAAATAAAAAACCTAGTTTGGCTAATACTATCCTTAGATTTTAAAATGGCATAAGGTCTTCCCACTCTAATTTTCCTTATGTCAAACACGTTTCTATACTCCTTAGAAATCCCATAAATTTGGTCATATCCAATATTGTTTCTAAGCATGATTTGACCAAAAGTTTCATTTTTTCTTACCGTGTCTTTAATCACCTCAAAATGATTAAAATTTAGGCCGTAGAATATGCTATCTGTTGCTTTTTCTACTGTAATTTGTCCCTTAGATTTATCGGATTTACAACCACCCAATACTAGAAGGAGAAAGGCGGAAAATAATAGGATATAGTTGTCTTGAAGTTTCATAAAGTATTGTTTACTAATCCATAAGGATTTTAAATTGATTTTTTAATCCGTTATAGGCTTCTAGATCTGCTTTAATGGCACCAACCCTTAAATCTGCTTCAATCCTAATAGGAATTTTATTTAAGTCATTTGAAATCCACAAACTAATACTTTCTTGTGCTTTAAAAACGCGTCCAAACTGAACATATGGCCTAAATTTTAAACAAGATACTTTTCCAAATTTAGTTTTCAAAATTTCTTGCCCTAGGTATTCTAATTTAAATGGGAAAACCCCATCATCATCGTAAAGCATGCTAATAACGGTAAACTCCCCCACCCTCAAGTCTTTTAAAAACCACTTATTCCTCAAATAATAAAAGGCAGAAATAATATCTTGTATGCCTTTTTGAGTGTTAAATTCAAAATCTTTTTTATTTTTTTTGTCACGCATATAAGCCTTGTCATTGGAATGATCAAAATTAACTTCTAAATGCATAGTGGTGCCGCCCTCTCTTACTCTTCTAATGAATTTTATTGGCTCGTTTAACTTGGGAGTGAAATAGCTCTCATAGGTGTCATCTACTTTAAAAAATATACTGGCCCATCCTGTGGTTTTGCCATTGGCCACTACGTGATTTAGCTTTTCTCCATTCAGGTTTTCTTGTGTCAGATGAAGGGTGGCGTAGCTGGCGTTTAAAAACCCGTAATGAAGTCTAAATTTTAACCACTCCCCATCTATGTAGGCTGGAGAAGTGTCCTGGGCTTTAGTCTTTCCTAAAAAAGCAAGAAAAACTAATAAAATTAAAATTCTTTTCATAAACTGATTTGGGGTAAAAATAAGAAAAATGAATGGCTTTGAAATTTTGTTCACACTTATTTAACCATATTTTAATTATACAAAAAGACAAAAAAAAGCCCAGTTTTTCAACTGGGCTTTCCTTAAATAACCAACCAAACTTTAAAATGATGAAAAATCAATACTTAAAGTTCTAAAGGGAACCACCCCTTTATAGTACAAAGTTAATATAAAATTGAGTAAATACAATCATTTAGATCACTTTAACGAAGCTATTAACAGTAATTTATCTAATCTTAGCTTTTTTTAATAATTATTTAAGAAAAGGGGGGTGTAAATGAGACTAAGCTATTCAGTAAAAGGGTTTTAAAAAGGGAATCCAACGCTAAAAAATAAACTTCCAGTACCATTTTGGGGAGATTTTGTGTAAATCATCTGAACGGGACCTATAAAGGACTCATATCCATATCCAATTCCATATCCAAAATAAGTAGGTGCCTCTTTAAAAGCACCAGGCTTTAGGATATTATTTGTCACCTTAGCAATATTAGCAGCTATAAAAAAGTGATTTTTTTCAGTAACCTCAAAATCTATGGTTGATTTAGCTTTTAAAAAACTATCTCCAGGAATACTGATAAAATCATATCCTAGAAAAGGAATAAAGTTATTTATTAAAGGAGCGCCAAAACCACCTAGTCCAAAATCTAATGATTTGTTACCAGAACTTCCAGATTTAATACCCACCTCTGGCTCAATAATAAATGCCCATTTGCCTCCAAAAGGGATTGCAGCTAATGCTTTAGATCTGAAAATGGAAAATTGGTTAAAGTTTTTATTGTAATCGGTAGAAAACAAATAAGTATGAAAGTCTGTTTCTAAATGTAAGCCCCTAGAAGGGAAGAAAAGATTGTCTAATGTGTCAAACTTTAAATTGGCATACAAACTAGCATAATGTGACCTCTCCAATATAAATTTAGAAGGAAGTTTATTTTCTAAATTTTCGCTCTGGAGCGTTTTACTGCTAAATTGAAGCCATTTGTGCTCTACTCCTAGTGAGACAGAAAAGGCATTTTTATAAACTGTTTGAATATATGCCTGGTTTGTAATGTCTGTAAGATTTATTGTTATAGAATTTAGATTCGAATCTTCTTGAATCCTAAAATTACTGCTTAAAACACTAAGTGGAATATCAAAATCAAAGTTGTGTAAACTACTCTTAAGCCCAAAGCTCCAATTAAAACCCTTGTCCACGTAATAATCTAACTGATACCTCAGATAATCACCAAACATAAAATCTAAAGATGCTACATCGTCCTTTCTGAGTAAGTTTTTTTGAGTGACGTTAATAAGGGCAGCGCTTTTGTAGAGTTTGTCATAATGAGCCCCAAAACGGATGTTAGTTTTATTGTCATTTTCATTTAGATTGAGAATTAAGCCCAAGCCGGTAGCTTTCTCTAACAGTTTATACCGAATGGTTTTAAAGTTGTTAGTAACAGCCAAATTATTAATGCCGCTTTTTAAATCTTCAAAGTGAATGGTTTGGCCTTCTTTAAACCTAAGCTTTCCTTTTACGTAATTATCAGAGTAATTTTGAGTTCCGTTTATCTCTATGTATTCTATAAGTAAGCTTTCAGGAATTTTACCTAAAGAATTATTACTTTTTTTTTGTGAGCTATCTAAGTATGGTTTTTGCCTATGTGCTAATTCTTCAAGATCACTAATTTTTTGAAGTGTGGCTGATCTTCCCTTTTCTACTATTTCTAGTGCACTTCCAAAGTCTACCACAGAAAAATCAGCAATATCTGGTTTAATATAAATATCTGTGGCCAAGGATTTAGATTTCATTGCCGCCACAGTCCTAAAATTATTAATCTGTAAAAGGATATCTGTGGCAGACCCTAAAGACTCTCTTTCAGATAGGTCATGCTGGACATCTACCCCAATAATAAAAGTAGCCCCTAAAGCTTTTATTTCAGATATAGGGTAATTATTCATGACACCCCCATCAATGAGCATTCTTCCATCTAGCTCCATAGGCTCAAAAAGGGAAGGGAATGTTCCAGAGGCCATAATAGCTTCTGGTAAATAGCCACTATTAAGAAGTACGGCAGATCCATTTTCTATGTCTGTGGCCATGCAGAAAAAAGGAATGGGTAATTGATTAAAATCTTTAATGTCTTTAACAGGGTACAACAAAGCAACCAATTCATTATACACTTTTTGACCGCCAGAAATAGCTTGTGGAAAGGAAATTTTATAACGGTCAAAAGGAAGGCTTACGGCATATCTATCTCCGTCTTCTTTTTCGTAAAAAGTTTTGCTATCTCTAGAGAAATCGTCTTGAATAAGGCTATTAAAATCTATAGCCTTAAATATAGAGTCTAATTGGGCAGCGCGGTAACCCGAAGCGTATAGCGCCCCTATAATGGCTCCCATACTGGTTCCTGCTATAAAGTCTATTTGTACCCCAGCGTCTTCTATTACTTTTAAAGCTCCAATATGAGCCAATCCTTTAGCGCCTCCACCACTGAGTACCAAGCCTACTTTTAAAGGGGGTTCTTGCTGCTTTAAATTCTGAGACAAGGCAAGGCAAGAGATCATGAGAAAAAATATCCCCAACACCCTGCTTCTCATTTCAAAAGAAAATTTACTAATGAAAATGTTCATATACAATTTTAGCTTTTGCTGGACCTATGATTTTAATGAGTGAGTCTAGGGAAGCCTCCTTAATGCTACTCACAGACTTAAACTGCTTTAACAGCTCTGTAGCTGTTTTGTCTCCTACCCCTTTTATTTCATCCAACTCTGACACTATAGCGCCTTTAGATCTTAAATTTCTGTGAAAAGTGATCCCAAATCTATGAGCTTCATTTCTCAATTGTTGAATAATTTTTAGAGACTCAGATTTCTTGTCTAAATATAAGGGAATAGGATCTTCTGGAAAGTAAATTTCTTCTAATCTTTTAGCAATTCCAATAATGGCAATCTTTCCTCTAAGTCCCAACTCATCTAAGGATTTTAGCGCTGCAGACAACTGGCCCTTCCCTCCGTCAATTACAATGAGTTGTGGCAGAGAAGCTTTTTCATCCAAAAGCCTTTTATAACGCCTGTAAACGACCTCTCCCATAGAGGCAAAATCATCGGGTCCTGTAACTGTTTTGATATGAAAATGCCTGTACATTTTCTTATTGGGCTTAGCATTAATAAAAACTACACATGCCGCAACAGGATTAGTCCCTTGTGTGTTAGAGTTGTCAAAACACTCTATGTGTGTAGGTAGTTCAGAGAGCCTTAAGTCCTCTTTAATCTGAGCCAATATTCTTTTTGAATGACGTTCAGGATCTACCATTCTCATTTGACTTATTTTATCCTGCCTGTAAAAACGGGCGTTTCTTTGAGACAGTTCAATGAGTTTTAATTTATCACCTAACACAGGTACACTAGCCTTTAAGTCATCTGGAGTTAATACGTAAAAAGGCAATAAAGCCTCTCTAGAAATAGAGGTAAAACGGTTTCTAATCTCTACTATTGCCAATTCCAATAGGGCTGCATCAGATTCTTGTAACTTTTTTTTGATTTCCAAAGTATGTGATCTAATAATAGCACCATGAGAGATTTCTAAAAAATTTACATAACCATGCGTATGATCAGAAATGATAGTAAAAACATCCACATTATTGATTTTTGGATTTACAATAGTAGATTTAGCTTGGTAGCCTAATAAAATTTCAAGCTTTTCTTTAATTATTTGTGCTTTTTCAAAGGCTTGAACAGAGGCAAAAAGAAGCATTTCCTCTTTAAAATACCTCATAGCCACAGATAAGTTTCCTTTTAAAATATGACGTATTCCTTCAATGTCTCTATTGTAATCCTCCACAGATTGTAAGCTTTCACAGGGTGCTTTACAGTTTCCTAAATGATACTCCAAACAGCTTTTATACTTTTCTTGGCTCACTTTTTCATAAGATAAGTCATAGTTACAGGTCCTAAGCGGGTACAATCCTTTTAAAAGCTCTAGGAGTACTTTCACCATTTTCTTATTGGTATAAGGTCCAAAATACTCTGACCCGTCCTTGACCAATCTCCTTGTGATAAAAACCCTCGGAAACCTTTCCTTTTTAATACATATCCAAGGAAAAGATTTGTCATCTTTAAGCAGTATGTTATACCTAGGTTGGTATTTTTTTATGAGGTTGTTCTCCAATAGCAAAGCATCAGACTCTGTAGGAACTACAATGTGCTGAATGGACACTATCTTTTTTACAAGAATTCTAGTCTTAGCTACTTCGTGTTTAAGGGTGAAATAAGAACTCACTCTCTTCTTTAGGTTTTTGGCCTTCCCTATGTATAAAATCTTTCCCTCTATATCATAAAACTGATAGACTCCCGGATTTTCTGGGAGTACACTTAATTGAACAGAAATAGGGTTGTCAGACATTATTTTGATGCTTACACAAAGGTATATGAGAAAATAAAACCAACGCGCTAATTTATCTGTATTTTTACAAAGTTCAAAAGTAACTCAAATGAGCAAGCAAGCATTAAGAGAAAAATATACAGCACTAAGAAAAGCGCTCAATGTAGCAGAAAAGCAAAACAAAAGTGAAGCCATTACAAACCAACTTTTAAGACTGCCCATCTGGAACGCCACTTACTTCAGCTTATTTTTAAGCATGGACCTGAAAAATGAAATAGACACCGAGTTTATTCTAGCCTTGCTTCAGGGGCATGACAAGGAAATATGTGTCCCAAAAATGACACAGGCTAAAGATATGGAGCATATTCTATTAACAGACAACACCCTAATAAAAATAAGTCCTTTGGGAATTCCCGAACCTCAAAATGGATTAAAAGTGCCAACCACCCAAATTGAGGTAGTGTTTATTCCTCTTTTAGCTTTTGACCTTAAAGGCAATAGAATTGGATATGGAAAGGGTATTTATGATTGCTTTCTAAAAAAATGCAATCCAAATACGTTAAAAATTGGCTTGTCTTTTTTTAAGGCAGAGACCCATCTTATTCCCACAGAGCAACATGACATTTCATTAGATTACTGCGTAACACCAGAGCAGGTATATAAATTTTAAGATTCCTTTTCTGGAAAAGCTTTTTTGTTAAACACCAAAAGTAGTCCCACTCCAGTGCTAATAGCCGTGTCTGCAATATTAAACACCGGTTCAAAAAAGCGCAATGGTGTTCCCCCTAATCTAGGGACCCACTGAGGCCAAGTGTTATCTAACATAGGAAAATACAACATATCTACTACCTTTCCTTGTAGTAGTGATCCGTAGGGTTCCTCTGAAAAAAGAGATGCTATTTGGTAGCCGCTTTCATTAAAAATAATGCCATAAAATACAGAGTCAATAATATTGCCTAGGGCACCTGCAAATATTAAAGCCAGACCCATTTGCAAAAGTATGGGCGCTTGCTTCTTTATAGAACTCAAAAACCAATAGCCAATTCCCACTATAGCAAACAACCTAAAGGTGGTGAGTATGAGTTTTCCAAGGGCGTCTGAAATAGGAAGCACATCACTTAATTTAGCACCCCAAGCAGCCCCTTCATTTTCGATAAATAGAATTTGAAACCACGAAAAAACAACTACAGACTCCCCGTAAGCAAAATGTGTTTTAACATATATTTTAGTCATTTGGTCTACTAACAACAATACAAAAACTAACAACAATGGTTTCTTAAACATAATTTATTCTTGAGTGGCTAAAATAGCCATAATTATACAATTGGTCATGGGCGTTGTTTGGTCACTTTAATATGACCACTTACGGAATGTAACACAATAACAGAGTTGCCTTTTGGAATGGACTCCTTCTCAACTAAACCGTAGCTACTTTTTGCTGTGACAAATCCCTCTTTCTGATTTAAAAAAATAGGACCACTCTGACTGTTGACATAAACCTGCTCCCCAATATCATTAAGCGAACACATACCGTCTACCAAGCTGATATTTAGTTTTTTAAACCTCCCAGAGGCACTCACTCTTGTAGCTTCTCCAGAAACCACCACTTCTAAGTAAGAGGGTATAAACATGTCTAATGCAATAGCAAATACTTTGTGAGCGCTTAATTTATCATTTGGGATTTCATATTTGTCAGTAAAATCTGGCACCACATAAAGGGTATTCCCCTTTCTAACTATAGAAAGCATTTGGTGGGTGCTGTATTCTCCGTCCAATACGCCTCTGACCAGAAACTCCTTAGATTCTACAGAAGTAATAGATAAACTATTTATATCCTGGGCTTGAATATAAATTTGAGAAAGGGTAGGGTCATTTAAAGTTTTTGTGAGTATTTTTTGAGCAAACAGACTCTGAAGCGCCAGTATAAAAAAGAGAACGGCGCTATTAAACCTCAAAATAAACCTGTTTTAAAAGATTACTTTTGCATGTTTTTGGCTTCTATACTCAAGGTAGCATGTGGCACCAATTTTAAACGCTCCTTATTAATTAACTTGCCAGTAACCCTACAAATTCCATAGGTCTTGTTTTCAATTCTGTTAAGGGCATTCTTCAGGTCTCTAATAAATTTTTCCTGACGGATGGCCAGCTGAGTATTAGCCTCTTTACTCATGGTTTCTGATCCTTCCTCAAAGGCTTTAAAAGTGGGGGAAGTGTCATCTGTTCCATTGTTTCCATCATTCATATAGGAGCTCTTTAGTAACTCTAAATGAGACTTGGCCATAGCCATTTTATCTCCAATCAAAACCTTAAACTCTGCCAAGTCTTTGTCTGAATATCTGTTTGTTATTTCTATCTCCATATTAATTTTGTTTTTCAATAAATAAAACACTCTCTACCTCATCAAAGGCAATTGATAGACCTTCTGCAAGGTTCTGAACTACTATAATTTCTGTAGCGAGGGTTTCCATTTTTATATATTCTAAATTATCTAATAAAGCAGTATCTATGAATGGATCTTGTGTTAATTTAATAACAATTTTATCTGTCACCTCAAAACCACTATCTTTTCTTAAATTTTGTATTCTATTTACCAACTCTCTAGCAATTCCTTCCGCCTTAAGTTTAGGGCTTATAGTAGCGTCTAAAGCCACTGTTAACGGGCCTTCGCTCGCTACTAACCATCCCTCAATGTCTTGAGAGCTGATCACTACATCTGACAGCTCTAAACAGAGTTTTTCACCTTCTATTGAGATTTCTAAAACTCCTTTTTGCTCAATTTCGTTAATATCTTTTGATTTTAATAACTGTATAGCTGCCGTTACCGATTTCATTTTAGTGCCAAATTTTGGTCCTAAAGCTTTAAAATCTGGCTTGATTTGTTTTACTAAAACCCCAGAAGAATCGTCCATGAGTTCAATTTCCTTTACATTCACTTCTGAGAGAATAAGATGAGACAGCTCGTTTATATCTGCTGCTTGTATAGCTCCAGAAATAGGAATCATTATTTTTTGTAGCGGCTGCCTTACCTTAATTTTCTCTTTTTGTCTAATGGAAAGCACTAAGGAACATATATTCTGAGCCAATTGCATTTTACGCTCCAAATGGGAATCAATAGCCTCTAGGTTTACTGCGGGGAAATCTTCTAAATGAACACTTTCACGAACATTAGGTTCACAAACGGAAGCTAAATCTAAATACAACCTATCCATAAAAAAAGGAGCTATTGGAGCAGATAATTTTGACACAGTAAGTAAACAATTATATAGGGTCTGGTAAGCCGCTAATTTATCTGGCCCGTATTCTCCTTTCCAAAAACGCCTTCTGCACAGGCGCACATACCAATTGCTTAGATTTTCTTGTACGAAATCTGAAATAGCCCTGGCAGCTTTAGTTGGCTCATATTCTTCATAAGCCTGTTCTACTCTTAGAATTAAGCTATTTAATTCAGACAGTACCCAACGGTCAATTTCTGGCCTATCCCGCAGTGGAATTTGAGGGGCACTATTGTCAAAACTATCTAAATTAGCATATAAACTAAAGAAGGAATAGGTGTTGTAAAGGGTGCCAAAAAATTTGCGTTTTACCTCTACAATCCCTTCCGTGTCAAACTTGAGATTGTCCCAAGGATTAGCGTTAGAAATCATGTACCAGCGGGTGGCGTCGGCTCCATGGGTCTCAATGGTTTCAAAAGGATCTATGGCATTACCCAAGCGCTTGGACATCTTTTTACCATCCTTGTCTAAAACCATTCCGTTAGAGACTACATTTTTAAAAGCCGGCCTATCAAAAACCATAGTAGCTATAGCGTGAAGGGTATAGAACCAGCCCCTTGTTTGGTCTACGCCCTCAGCAATAAAATCTGCAGGAAAACGCTCATTATTATCTATAAATTCTTTGTTTTCAAATGGATAATGCCACTGGGCATAAGGCATAGAACCAGAGTCAAACCAAACGTCTATAAGGTCTGCCTCCCTGTACATGGCTTGGCCACTGGCCGATACTAGTACTACCTGGTCTACAATATTCTTATGTAAATCTATCTTATCATAATTGCTCTCAGAGAGGTCTCCTACCACAAAATCTTCAAAAATATCTCGTTCCATCACGCCTGAAGCAACGGCTGCTGCCATGGCTTCTTTTAATTCTGCCACAGAGCCTATCATCACTTCTTCTTTACCATCTGCGGTACGCCAAATAGGCAATGGAATTCCCCAGTAACGAGATCTAGAGAGGTTCCAGTCATTGGCATTGGCCAACCAGTTTCCAAATCTGCCTTCTCCCGTAGCTTTTGGCTTCCAATTTATTTCATGATTTAAAGCTACCATACGGTCCTTTACATCGGTCATTTTTATAAACCAAGAATCTAACGGATAGTATAAAATAGGCTTATCTGTTCTCCAACAATGGGGGTAGGAGTGCACGTATTTTTCTACCTTAAAGGCCTTGTTTTCTTCTTTTAGAGTAATGGCTATTTCTACGTCTACAGAGCGCTCTGGTGCTTCTCCTTCTGGGTAGTACTCATTTTTTACATACTTTCCTGCAAAAGACCCTAACTCAGGCCTGAATTTTCCTTGTAAATCTACTAATGGAACCAGATTGCCTTGGGCGTCTAACACTAACATGGCTGGAATTTCTGGGTTGGCTTGTTTGGCTACCAAGGCGTCATCTGCCCCAAAGGTAGGGGCGGTATGCACAATTCCTGTCCCATCTTCTGTGGTTACGAAATCTCCTGCAATGACCCTAAAGGCATTTTGGGGATTGTCATGGGGAAGCACCCCTTTAATGAGTTGTTCATATTGGATTCCTACCAATTCAGATCCTTTTACTGAAGGGCCCACTAAATAAGGGATGTGTTTGTCTTCTTGGCTGTAAAGGGCCAATGCTTCTTTACTTTCTATCAATTGGTACTTTCCAGAAAACTGCTTCCCTACAAGGGCTTTAGCCAAAACTACGTTTATGGGCTCAAAGGTGTATTGGTTGTAGGTGCTCACCAGCACGTATTCAATCTTTGGTCCAACTGTTAGGGCCGTGTTACTAGGTAAAGTCCAAGGAGTTGTGGTCCATGCTAAAAAATATACGGGGAATTCTAAGCCTTGGAAAACTATTGGTAAGCGCTCTGGCAAAACCTTAAACTGAGCGGTAACTGTGGTATCTGTAACGTCTTGGTAAGTACCTGGCTGGTTAAGTTCGTGAGAGCTAAGACCCGTGCCTGCTTTTGGTGAATAGGGCTGAATAGTATAGCCTTTATAAATAAGTCCTTTGTTGTATATTTCTTTTAAAAGCCACCAAACAGATTCCATGTATTTTGGCTGATAGGTAATATATGGGTCTTCCATGTCTACCCAATAGCCTACTTTATTTGTCATGTCATTCCAAACATCTGTATAACGCATCACAGCCTCTCTACAGGCCTTGTTGTAATCTGCTACAGATATTTTAGTTCCAATATCTTCTTTGGTTATCCCTAAGGCTTTTTCTACTCCTAGCTCTATAGGCAAGCCATGGGTATCCCAACCCGCTTTCCTTTTTACCTGAAAACCTTTCATGGTTTTATACCTAGGAAAAATATCTTTAATAGTCCTAGCCATAGCATGGTGAATGCCAGGCATTCCGTTGGCAGAAGGTGGTCCTTCATAAAAAACATAGGCCGGTTTCCCTGCTTTCTGGTCTACACTCTTTTTAAATACATCTTTGTCTTTCCACTCTTTTAAAATAGAGGTGGAAATTCCAGGTAAATCTAACCCCTTATATTCTGCAAACTTCATAGTATTAAGGTCTTGTGTGCGGTATTAAAGGCGCAAAATTAAGCATTTAGAACGAAACCGCCTTCATTTTATAAGCTAGGAATAGAATTCTATAACTGAGCTTGTTTTTTTTAGAGTAGCCGGGTACAAAAAGTCTTTAAAACTGATAGCTGGCACCAAGGATTAAGTTACTCCCTGGTGCGCTAATTCCAGAAGAGTACATTCTATAAAGCGTATTGCCCATATTTTCCCATGCCACATAGGTAGTAATGGCATTGGAAAGGGTGTATTGAGATCTAAAATTTAAGGTGTCCCATGCTGGGCTGTAAGGCTTGTCATTTTTATCTAAGGCGTATATATAAGCTTTGGACTGCTCTGAGGGGGGCAGCATGTCTGCACTAATTTCACTGTTAAACTGATAAACAAAACTGGCCTTAAACCTAGAATTCTTATAAGTGAACTGAACATCACCAAAAGCTGGAGACACATGTCTTCCCCTTACAATATCCCCATTCTCTTCTTCTTCTTCCCCTCTTACCAAGCTGTAATTTGCAGCAAAAGAAAGGAATGGACTTATAAAGTAATCTAAGCCCAATTCCCAGCCATAAACAAATGCTTTTGCAGCGTTTTGCATGGCTTGAACATTACTTGTACTGCCCTGAAAGCTAATCTCTCTTTGGCCATTAAAAGAAAAATCTCTTCTCACAATAGCCTCATTTAAATGAGTGTAATAGGCGGCTGTTCTCAAGACTATTTTATCTGAGAAATTTTTCTTAACTCCTATTTCTGTCCCATAGGCATATTCTGGTTTTAAGTTGGGGTTTGGCACCACTATAGAGCCTGGTTCAGATTCAAAAACCTTTCCAATATCATCTATATTAGGGGCTCTAAACCCCGTAGTAGCATTCCAACTAAAATGTAAGTCTTCCGCAGCAAACCAGCTAAGCCCAAAACTCCCAGTAAAAGCTCCTGTATTTAAAGTGGCTTTTTTAAAAGGAAAATCAAAAAATTGATTGTCAAAGGCAGCATCTATCCAGACATGACTGTAGCGCAACCCCCCTAAAAATCTCAAAGTCTCACTCCTCTCATAAGTGCTGTTTAAATATAGCGCTGTGGTAGCCCAAGTAGATTGGTCTGGGTACCTAGAGGCTGTCTGAGACATATCTTGAGTGGCTATGTTGGTTTTTGTTCCTTGTGAACCTACTAGATTTCCAATAAACTCTACCCCATAAAACAGCCTAAAAGGCGCTTTTTTACACTGTTCAAAATCTAGATTAAAAGACAAGGCATCTACAGATTCTTCAGTTTCATATAAGCTGGTTTTTCCAAAATTCCTGTCATAGCGGCTCTCACCAAACTTCTGATAGGCGGCAGTGAATTTTAGCCCTTCATAAAAGCTGTTTTCTGGGTTATGAGACATTTGAAAATTAGTCATCAGCCATTTCTGAGGACCGTAATTCCAAACGGCAGACCTCAGGCCTTTCTCGTCTTTAGAAGGCCTTAATAAACGGTCATACCTTGCGTAATCTGATGTTTCTGAGTAATATACCCCTAGACTATAGTGAAGAAAAATACTTGGCTTAAATATCACTTTCTGCAACACATTAATTTGATTGTATGCAGTGGGGTTTTGAATGCGATTGTCTGGGTTCAAAACTAACTTATCTTGGCCTGCTTCTGTCTGAACATATTGGAGCCTTAAGTAGTCTGAAGGCCCTCTTTTCCCCATCTTTAAATCTGAAAAATCATTGTATGAAATAGAACTTAAAAAGCCCCATTTACTCCCTGAAAAACTCATATCTACATGGGTGGTGTTTTCCTGATTGGCAGAGGAGTACCTATATTGAGCGTTTCCTGAGAGCGCTGGGGCTCCTTCTTTAGAAAGTTGTGGAGTCTTGGTATAATAATGGATCACCCCACCTAAAGCGTCGCTTCCATAAATAACAGATCCAGACCCAAAAATAATTTCTGTGTTTTTTATAGTAAAAGGGTCTACAGAAATGCTATTTTGTAGGTTTCCGCCTCTAAAAATAGCGTTGTTCATTCTTACGCCATCTACAGAAAGAAGTAATCTGTTGGCAGAAAAACCTCTAATCATTGGGCTTCCTCCGCCTAGCTGGCTTTTTTGAACATAAACCTTTCCGCTCTGTTGCAGCAAATCTGCAGCCGTTTGGGGTTGATTAAAGGCAATGTTCTGTGCGCTTACTCCAATAATTTTCTGAGGCACTTCATTGCGCTGCTGTTCCCATTTAGAAATAGACATGACCACCTCATCTAACTCAAAAGCATTTCTTTGAAGGTAAACGGCTCTACCTCTCTGTACCCATTGAATTTTAGATATTTTATAATCAATATAAGAAGGGTGCTTAATAAAAAGGGATCCTTTTTCCAAAAAGGCACCTAAAGAACACTTTCCTTCCAGATTTGTGTAAACAATAAAAGATTGGTCTTTATTAGAGATAGTAGCCCCAACAAGAGGCTCCTTAGTCTCTGCGTCAAATATAAAAACATCTTGTGCCAAGCCTGAAAAAGAAATGCACCACACAAAAAAGCACATGGCTAAATTAAGAAAAAACTTCATTGAGAATATGAATTGATTTAGGTGTTCTAAAGCCATCTAAATGGTGCTTGTAATAAATCATTAAATACTTTACTAACTCGCGCCTAATTTGTTGTGACATTTTAACATCAGATAATGTATCAAAATTGATGCCTAATATAGATTTAAAATAAGAAATTTCTGGCTCTTGAATACAGGGGTGTAGAGAAAGCCGTTCTACAAAGGCGCCTTCTACCAAATCAAAATAAGGGGCATCTTTTTGATCCTCAGAAGGATAAAAACCAAAATACCTGCTAATAGTCACCAAAAAAAGCAAATGAAAATTGGCTGTTTTTTCATGAGTGTCTAACCATTGTAGAGCCAATTCTATAAATGAGAATAAAGGCTCATTTTCTGCTTCTTCCTGAATAGCGTTGGTTAAAAATTCTGCTAAAAACAAAACCATAGCATTCTTAGCCATATCAAAATGTATGGTTTTATAAGGGAAAAAAATTCTAGCTTCAGAAATACGCTCTAAACCGCCCTTTTCTTTGTGTTGGGCAATAATTTCTAATTGAGTAAGCGGCATAAAATGTGCTTTATTGAGCTTGCCTCTTTTCTGGCTTAAAATCCCTTGTAACAAATAGGATTTAATACCACTAGAGGCCGTGAACGCCTTTACTATTAAACTAGAGTCTCCGTATTTAATAGCCCTTAAGACAATTGCTTTAGTTGTTTGTTGCATGGGTGTAAAAATAAAAAAAGCCTTTACTCTTAAAAGAGAAAAGGCTTTTTTAAGTATAGTAAAAATAGACTAAATCACTCCTTGTGCCATCATAGCGTCTGCTACTTTCACAAAACCAGCAATATTTGCTCCTTTAACATAGTTGCAATATCCATCTTCTTCTTTTCCAAAAGCAATACAAGAGTCGTGAATGTCAGACATAATTGCTTTTAAACGTTCGTCAACCTCTTCACGTGTCCAGCTAATTCTAAGTGAGTTTTGAGACATCTCTAAACCAGAAGTAGCTACACCGCCTGCATTAGATGCTTTGCCAGGTGCAAATAAAATTCTAGCTTCATGAAAAGCGTGAATGGCTTCAGGTGTAGAAGGCATATTAGCACCTTCTGCTACACAAATACATCCGTTGGCTACTAACTTTTTAGCGCCTACTCCATCCAACTCATTTTGAGTAGCACATGGAAGTGCTATATCACATGGAACCTCCCAAGGTGTTTCACCAGAGTGGTAAGTAGCGCCTGGATATTGTTTTACATATTCAGAAATACGAGCTCTTTTATTGTTTTTAAGATCCATAACAAAAGTCAACTTCTCTTGGTCAATCCCTTTTGAATCTAAAATATATCCTGTAGAATCAGACAAGGTTAAAACAATAGCCCCTAATTGAATGGCTTTTTCTGCTGCGAATTGTGCCACGTTTCCAGAACCTGAGATCACTACCCTTTTCCCAGAAAAATCAGTTCCCGAAGTCTGAAGCATGCTGTTTGCAAAATATACCGTTCCGTACCCTGTAGCTTCAGGTCTAATTAAAGAACCTCCCCAAGAACGTCCTTTGCCAGTAAGCACTCCAGTAAACTCATTTCTAATCTTTTTATACATTCCAAAAAGAAACCCTATCTCTCTGGCACCTACTCCAATGTCTCCAGCAGGAACGTCTGTATTAGGCCCAATATGACGGTTTAATTCCAACATAAAGGCATGGCAAAAACGCATGACCTCGTCATCTGACTTTCCTTTAGGGTCAAAATCTGAGCCTCCTTTTCCACCACCCATAGGAAGGGTTGTAAGAGAGTTTTTAAACACCTGTTCAAAGGCTAAAAATTTTAAGATACTGGCATTTACAGATGGGTGAAAACGCAGCCCCCCTTTATAAGGACCAATAGCAGAATTCATCTGAATGCGGTATCCACGGTTTACGTGAATTTCTCCAGAATCGTCTACCCAAGCCACTCTAAAAGAGATTAAACGCTCAGGCTCTACCATTCTCAGTAAAATATTTTTACCGTTGTAAATATCATGCTTAGCAATATAGGGGATCACTGTTTCTGCTACCTCTTGTACCGCTTGAATAAATTCAGGTTCGTGACCATTTCTAGTCCTCACCTCTTCCATAAATGCATTAATTTTTGCTTCCATTTAGAATCTAATAAGTAGGCCTATTAAGCCTTTAATAATATAGGAGCGAAATTATAGTATTTCAATAATTTAAACTCCTTTTTTTATAGAATAATGTAATAGTGCTATCAAGAAAAAAAATAAAAATAGCGCACAGCAGTGAAAGCCTCTAAAAAAGATATACAGCAATAACAAAACCAAAGAAATATGAAAAATTATTTTAAAGCCTGTTCTATATCTGATATTAAATCCCGTACATCTTCTATCCCAACAGACAGCCTAATAAGCCCGTCTACTACACCGTTTACATCTCTAATTTCTTTAGGTATACTGGCATGGGTCATGCTGGCCGGATGTCCCGCTAAACTCTCTACACCACCCAATGACTCTGCTAGGGTGAAGAGTTGTAGTTTTTCTAGAATTTTTTTAGCCCCTGCCAAAGAATTGTCTTTTGGAACAAAGGAGATCATGCCGCCAAAATCTTTCATCTGCGCCTTAGCTACAGCAAAGTTAGGGTGGTCTTCAAAACCAGGCCAATACACCTTTTCTATCTCAGTGTGCCTTTTTAAAAAATATGCCATCTCCCGCCCATTTTCACAATGTCTTTGCATGCGCAGATGAAGAGTTTTAATCCCTCTTAGCACCAAAAAACTATCCATAGGACCACATATAGCACCACTGGCATTTTGAATAAAGAGAAGCCTTTTTGCTAAGTGTTTCTCTTTTACCACTAGCGCTCCCACCACTACGTCACTGTGACCGCCTAAATATTTAGTGGCAGAATGCATGACAATATGAGCCCCTAAATTTAAAGGCTGCTGTAAATAAGGAGAAGCAAAAGTGTTGTCTACTGCCAATAAAATATCTAAGCCTTCTATAAGTGCTGCCACTCCTTTAATATCTACTATAGTCATTAAGGGATTGGTAGGGGTTTCTAACCAAATTAGCCGAGTTTCAGCAGTGATTGCTTTTTTAACTACTGCCAATTCTTGCATATCTACAAAGGAGAAGGAAAGCCCAAAAGATTCAAACATTTGAACAAAAAGCCTATAACTCCCGCCGTATAAATCATGAGAAGCCAGAATGTGATCTCCTGGCTTAAGTAATTTCAAGACCGCGTCTATAGCTGCTAGACCAGAGGCAAAAGCCAGTCCGTAGCTGCCATTTTCTAAGGCAGCTAAAGAAGACTCTAAAGCAGACCTGGTAGGATTTGCACTCCTTGAGTACTCAAAACCCTGGTGCACTCCCGGGCTCTTTTGAGCGTAGGTAGAAGTCTGGTAAATAGGGGTCATTACAGCCCCGTAAGCAGGATCTAATGTCTGACCCCCATGAATGGTGATACTATTAAAATGCAATGTCTTGTTTTTCATACTCCTAGTGTTATATAGCCAATGCTTTTTTAAGTGCAATAATAGAACCAATATGAATGCCTTCATGAACTAAATTAAAGGCCATAGCGTCTGTAGCATTGTTAAGAGTGACCCCTACAGAGGTTGGGTATGAGGTGTAGTTTTTAAAAAGCCCCTGCGCTACATCTTCTTTGGTTCTAGCAATTAGGTCAGTTAAAGCCTCCCTAAGAACTGCCACTTCCACTAAGGTAGGGGCTTTTTGAGGTGCAGTACCCTTTCTGTAGCTATTTATGAAATCTTCGGGCAGATGTGGCTCCAAACCACTGAGCTTATACACTAATAACTGCTGAGTAACAGCTACATGTGCAATGTTCCACCAAATATTGTTATTAAAGCCTGCAGGAATTTCTACTAACTTTTCTAAGGAAGTAGTGTCTAAAAATTTCACGTATAACTCCCTGGTCTTTGCGGTGATTTCTAATATTTGGACCATAAATTCATTTTTGTTAAAAATAGTACAATTCCCCTAAATAAGGTTTCTTTGTACTTATAATCCCACTATGAAACACATTTACTACCTAAGCACTTGCAACACTTGTAAAAAAATAATTGACAGCTTTGGGCCTCTGGCCGATGTCACTTTGCAAGACCTAAAGGTCTCCCATATTTCTGAATCTGAGTTAGAGGACTTAGCCCAACTAAGTGGTTCTTATGAATCTTTGTTTAACAAGCGCTCTAGGCTTTATACCAGCGAAGGTTTGTCACAAAAAACACTTGGAGAATCTGATTATAAGTCAATAATACTCTCTCATTACACCTTTCTAAAGAGGCCTGTAATAAGGGTAGACAACGCACTATTTGTTGGCTATAAAAAAGACACCATTGCAGCCGCTTTTAAAGCCCTAAAGTCATAAATCTAAGCTCTAATAACTTTAGTGCCTTTTAATTGTTGTTCATGAGTAAAAGAACCCTTGCCCTTTTAGCTGCCTTTGGTGCCACTACTATTTATGGGCTAAACCACACCATAGCAAAAGGAGTTATGCCCTACTATGTGCAGGCCTTTGGTTTTATTATGCTCCGGGTAGGAGGTGCGGCCATCTTATTTTGGGTGCTCTCATTTTTTAGACCGGCAGAAACCATAGACAGAAAAGATTGGAAGGTCATGTTAGCCGCTACTTTGTTGGGAATGGTAATTAATATGCTCTCATTTTTTAAAGGTCTTTCTCTTTCTACCCCAATTAATAGTGCCGTTCTAGTAACTATTACACCTATTATAGTAGTACTTTTATCTGCCTTGTTTCTAAAGGAGACAATGGGCTGGAGAAAAATAAGTGGCATTGGTTTGGGCTTTGTTGGAGCCCTAGGACTTGTCCTTTTTGGCCATGAGGTAAGGCAAGACGCACCCAACATATTTTTAGGAAACCTACTCTTTATTTTGAATGCCACCTCATATGGAGCCTACCTTATTGTGGTGAAATCTCTCATAAAAAAATACAGCCCCATTACCCTTATGAAATGGCTTTTTACATTGGCTTTTATTATTAATTTCCCCATTACAATTGTGGAGTTTAACCAAATTAAGTGGGAGGGAATGCCTATAGAAATATGGGGTGCCATAGGTTTTGTAATACTTGGAACCACTTTTTTAACTTATCTTTTTAATGGTTATGCACTCACCGCTTTAAAAGCTTCTTCAGTGGGTGCTTTTGTATACTTGCAACCTCTTATTGGTATTCTATACGCTGTTTTTACAGGAAAAGACCAGCTAAGTCCTGTAAAAGTAGCTGGAACACTAGCCGTATTAATTGGGGTTTACTTGGCCACTTCTAAGGTTCAGAAGGAGATAAGTGATTAGGCTTTTTTGCAAATTTTCTAGTGTCTCCTTTAGTTAAAATCCTATAATCTGCCGCTTTTTCAATTTGGTCAAAAGCATCTTTAAACACTTTAGGCAATGCTGTAAGTGCTCTAGATTCCAAGTCTATCCATGCACCCATCATCTCACAATGTGCAAAGTTTTGTCCTTTGTGGTCATAAAAATTGTGGTGGAACTCAAAGAACATTCCGTCTTGGCTAAGTCCTTTTAACTCTAAGGATACTTGTATGGGTTTTCCAGGAAAAGCCTCCTTAAAATAATAAATGTGCTCATAAAAAACCACAGGGCCTATTTTGTATTGGTCCATAGCGTTTTGATTAAACCCACATTTTATTAGGAATCCCATACGAGTATGACTCATAAAATTTAAATAAGAAGCATTTGCTAAATGCTTATTAGCATCTAGATCGCTCCAACGAATATCAAATGATTTTGTGTACATTTATAGTAATTTTATTATGCATGCATAAGATATCAAAAGTACCATTGTTTTAATAAATGCCCTAAGCTATCTAAAAGAAAAAAATATGTCTCAAAAAGCGCCCTTTATTGACGCCCTACAACTCCCTGTTGTAGCAGCACCCATGTTCCTTATTTCTAATCCTAAAATGGTTATTGAATGCTGTAAAAAAGGAATTGTGGGTACTTTTCCGGCACTCAATCAAAGAACCAGTGAAGGCTTTGAAGCCTGGCTTATAGAAGTAAAAGAGGGCTTAGCCACTTTTGAAAAAGAAACAGGTAAAAAAGCCGCTCCTTATGGGGTAAATTTAATTGTTCACCCTACCAATCCAAGATTAGAAGCAGATGTAAAATTGTGCATGAAACATCAGGTGCCCATCATTATTACTTCACTGGGGGCCGTTTCTATGGTGGTAGACGCCATACACTCTTACGGTGGCTTGGTCTTTCATGATATCATTAAAAAAAGACATGCAGAAAAAGCCGCAGAAGCAGGAGTAGATGGATTAATCCTAGTAGCTGCTGGTGCTGGGGGTCATGGTGGCACTCTAAACCCAATGAGCCTTATAGCAGAAGTAAAAAGCGTCTTTAATAAGACCCTCCTACTTTCTGGTTGTATTAGCACAGGTGGTGATGTAGCCTCTGCCATTCAGATGGGTGCAGACCTTGCTTATATGGGAACTAGATTTATTAATACCCATGAGAGCATTGCACCAGAAGAATACAAAAAAATGATCATAGAGGCTGGATCTAATGATGTGGTATACACCGCTGCTATTTCTGGGGTTCATGCTAATTTTTTAGGTGCCAGTTTAAAAGCAGCTGGTATTACTGAAGAAGACCTAAAGAAAGATGTTAAAATAGATTTTGGAAAAGAATTAGATACTGAGGCAAAAGCTTGGAAAACCATCTGGTCTGCCGGCCAAGGCGTGACCACCATTCAAGACAGCCTCTCTGTTTCAGAATTGGTAGACAGATTAAGGTTAGAGTTTATAGCTGCTTTAGAAAAGCAAGCAAAGGCTTTAGAAAAATATCAATTATAAAATAGCGAAAAATCTGAATTTGATTTTCATAAGCCGCCTTAAAAAAGCGGCTTTTTCTTATCTTCGTAATTCATTTATTTTTCACAACCCTTGCCAAGGAAAATAGCCTTGTGCTCAATTATTTAATAGCTATGAAAAAAATATTATTAATGCTTACAGCAGCACTTTTTTTAGGAAGCTGTGGAGAGAAAAAAGAGAAAGAAGAAAGTGGTTTTCAAATGAATAGAACCAAAAAAGAAGTAAGCAGCAAAAAAGTAGCTGTAGAAATTCCTGTAGACCTTTCTAACAAAGGTATTGGCCCAGTAAAAAACATTACTATTTCAGAAAGTTTAGATTCAGATATGGTGTCTTTAGGCCAAGAAATTTTTGAAGTAAAATGCACTGCTTGCCATATGCCAAACCAGCGCATGATTGGTCCAGCCTTGGCAGGTATTTTGGAAAGAAGAAGTCCAGAATGGGTGATGAATATGATTATAAACCCTACAGAAATGATCCAAAAAGACCCCATAGCAAAAGCATTACTTTTAGAGTATAATAATGCTATTATGCTAAACCAAAATGTAAATCAAGAAGATTCTAGAGCTATTTTAGAGTATTTGAGATCTCTGTAGATTTTATAACAGATCAAAAATACGTCCTATGCGTTTTTATCATGGCCTCTTTTTAGCTGTTTTTTTATTTGGTTACAACTCTCTGAAAGCTCAGGAAAAATATACCCTGAGTGGTATTATTTCTGAAGCCAGTAGCAATGAAACCCAAATAGGGGTGACCATTGCCATTCCAGAATTAAAAACTGGAGTCATTACAAATGAATACGGTTTTTACTCTATTTCAATTCCAGAAGGCTCCTATGACATTCACATTAGCTACATAGGGTTTCAAAGTATTATTAAAACTATTAGTCTAGATAAAAATCTAAAAATTGATTTCCAACTAATAGAAGCTGTTGCCCAGTTAGATGAAGTCATTGTAAGTGAGGATATAGAAAAAGTAAATATCCGAAAAGCCCAAATGAGCGTAAATGCTTTGACCTCTGCCAGCATAAAAAAAATCCCTGCCATCCTAGGAGAAGCCGATGTTATTAAATCCATCCTTCTTCTGCCTGGTGTAACCAGTGCGGGAGAAGGTGCTTCTGGTTTCAATGTTAGAGGGGGCGCTGTAGACCAAAATTTAATTTTATTAGATGAGGCCATTATATTCAACTCCTCCCATTTATTTGGGTTCTTTTCTATTTTTAATCCAGACGCTATTAAGGATGTTAAGCTTTATAAGGGGGGTATTCCAGCCCGCTATGGGGGTAGGATTTCATCTGTTTTAGATATTTATCAAAAAGAAGGAAACAGCAAAGATTTTAAAGTAAACGGTGGCATTGGAATTGTGGCTAGCAGACTGCTCTTAGAAGGGCCACTAGAAAAAGACAAAGGAGCTTTTTTAATAGGAGGTAGGGCCTCTTATGCTCATTTGTTTCTAGCCCTAGCAAACAACGATAATAAGGCCTATTTCTATGACTTAAACGCTAAGCTAAATTATAAGCTAAACAGCCGTAATAATATATATCTATCAGGATACTTTGGTAGAGACCTTTTTGGTATTTCAGAAAGTTTTATAAATGTATACGGCAATACCGTTGCCAATTTTAGATGGAACCATTTGTTCTCAGACAAACTATTTTCTAACCTTTCTCTAATATACTCAGATTATTATTACGGCCTTGAATTAGACCTCATTGGCTTTCAATGGGATTCTGGTATAAGAAATTTCAATCTTAAATATGATTTCAAGTATTACCTGTCCAGCAACTTTAGTCTTAACTATGGTATAAATAATATTTATTACAAATTTAATCCTGGTGAAATTAAACCCAATAGAGAAGACTCTGGTATAGTTCCTGCTAAACTTACAGACAAATACGCCAATGAATTTGGTGTTTATATAGAGTCAGAACACAAGATTACAGAAAATTTAAGCGTTCAATACGGACTGCGTTGGAGTCATTTTAACCGTTTAGGACAAGATATTTTTAACGTGTATCGAGATAATAATCCCGTGGTTTTCAATGAAGCCTTTCAAATTTATCAGGGTGCAACTCCCGTGGGGGTTAACAATTTAAGCCGCAGTAAATCATTGGCGAGCTTTAATAATTTTGAACCAAGGTTAGCCATGTCATACCTGCTTAATACAAACAGCAGCATCAAGGTCAGTTATAACCACATAGCCCAATACCTTCATTTACTTTCCAACACAGCATCTCCCACTCCTTTAGATGTTTGGACACCGAGTGGTCCCTTCGCTAAGCCCCAACTATTAGACCAATATGCACTGGGTTATTTTAGGAATTTTATGCAAGGTGATTACGCTTTTGAAACCGAGATCTTTTACAAGGATATAGACAACAGAATAGATTACATAGACGGCGCTAATTTAATTGCCAACAACAGTATAGAACAAGTCATTTTAACTGGAACCTCAAGGGCTTATGGCCTAGAGTTATTACTGCAGAAAAACAGTGGGAGATTAAGGGGTTGGCTGGCTTATACTTGGTCTAAGTCTGAACAGCAAACCCCAGGCCGGACGGCAAATGAATCTGGTATAAATGGAGGTGAATGGTACCATACCCCATTTGACAAGACCCATGACATTTCACTAAATAGTTCCTTTGAACTAAATGAAAAATGGAGTTTTAACAGTAATTTTTTATTTCAGACAGGGCAACCTACCAACTACCCCATTGGCCAGTATGAGCAACGAGGATTCACCATCCCCCTTTTTGGGCCGCGCAATGAACAGCGGCTTCCAGCTTATAGCCGTTTAGATATTTCTGCTACCTTAAGTCCAAGGAAAAACAAGGATAGAAAATTACAAGCAGAATGGACTTTTGGCATTTACAATCTCTACAACCGTAGAAATGCGGCAGCCATAAATTTTAGGACAAACACAGATTCTGGAAATAATGAGGCCATACGAACTTCCATATTTGGAATGGTACCCTCTGTTACCTATAACTTTAAGTTTTAGAAATATGAAAAAAATACTCGTTTTTATATCTTTTTTAACCCTCTTATCTAGCTGTGAAGATGTGGTAGAGGTGTCTGTGCCTAATTCTGAACCAAGATTGAGTATAGATGCTCATTTTAATCTTTTTACAGATGAAAACCCACTGCGTTTAGAAGGTGGCGTACGTTTAACACTAACAGCAAATTACTTTAACAATACAGTCCCTTTGGTTAAAGATGCCACTGTTTTTATTACTGATCTATACACTGCCAACCAATACCCATTAATCTACAATCCTTCTACCGAATATTACACCCCAAAAAACCCAGAGATTCTGATAAATTATGACACTCAATACAGGCTTACAGTCATTTATAAAGAAGAAGTGTACCAAGGGGTGTCAAAATTTATTTCTGTAGCTCCTATAAGTTCTGTCATTCAAGGAACAAAGACTTTGTTTGAAGGAGATGAAACAGAAGTTATTGTTTCATTTAAAGATGACGTAGCCGCTACTAATTATTATCTCTATGATTTTGGTTTTAATATTCTAAGACCTATAGAAGATCGTTTTTTCCAGGGGCAAGAATTTGTGTTTTCCAACTTCTATAGTTCAGATGAGGTAAGGCCAGGCCAAAGTATTACAATAAAAGCCTTTGGTATAGAAAAGCAATACTTCACTTATATAGAATTAATACTTCAACAGACTGGCAATGGGGGGCCTTTTCAGCCATTACCTGCTACTACCAGAGGAAATATCATAAATACTACAGCTTTTGACAATTACCCACTTGGCTACTTTTTAATTTCTGAAGCGTATGAATCAGACTTATTAATACAATAGTCAAGGTCGCTTATTTGAGGCTAGATATTTGTTTTAAAACAACAACTATTCGTAAAAACCATATTTTATTTAAAGCGCTTCATTAAAAGGGCCTGCTTTTTTTAAGCTGTAAGATTCCAGTTCTAAGCGTTTGTTACTACCTTGTAGGTAGGGTCTTCTAAAACATTCACCTCTATAATGGTATCGGCGTTGCGCAGCAAGGCTTTACAATCTTGGCTTAAGTGCTTTAAATGTACCTTTTTACCAACCTTTACATAGCGTTCTGTTATTTTGTTGAGCGCCTCTATGGCGGACATGTCAACCACCCTACTTTCTTTAAAGTCAATAATCACCTCTGCAGGATCATTTAAAACGTCAAACTTCTCGTTAAAAGCAGTAATGGAGCCAAAAAAAAGAGGTCCATATATTTCATAATGCTTTACGCCCATGGCATCTGTAGTTTTTCTAGCTCTAATGCGCTTGGCGTTGTCCCAGGAAAAAACTAAAGCAGAAATAATCACACCCACTAAAACGGCAAGGGCTAAATTGTGTAAAAATACGGTCACTAATGTGACCAAAATCATGACCAGTACGTCAGATTTAGGCATTTTATTAAAAGTCTTTAAGCTGGCCCATTCAAAGGTTCCAATGGCCACCATAATCATAAGACCCGTAAGTGCTGCCATGGGCATTCTCTCTATAAAGCCAGCGCCAAACATAATAAATACCAAGAGCATAATAGCAGCTACAATTCCAGATAACCTAGCTCTAGCGCCGTTAGAGGTGTTAATAAGACTCTGACCTATCATGACGCAGCCTCCCATTCCTGAAAAAACGCCTGACAAAATATTGGCTGTTCCTTGCGCTATGGCCTCTTTATTTCCGTTCCCTCTGGTTTCTGTAATTTCATCTACGATATTAAGGGTCAGTAAACTTTCAATAAGTCCTACTCCTGCAACTATAGCTGCAAAAGGGAAAATAATACTCAAAGTCTCTAAGGTCCAAGGAATTTCTGGGATATGAAAAGGAGGAAAGCCTCCTTCTATTGAGGCAATATCTCCAATTGTCCTAGTGTCTATTCCCAAGAAAAATACCAAACCAAAAACAGTTAAAATAGCTACTAAAGAAGCTGGAATAGCTTTACTTAATTTAGGTAGTCCCCAAATAATAATCATGGTTAGAGATACTAAGCCTAGTAAAACATATAAACTCTGGCCTGAAAGCCAGTCTCCGTTGGCGTCTTTAAACTGTGCCATCTGAGACATAAATATAATAATGGCAAGGCCATTTACAAATCCAAAAATAACTGGATGTGGCACTAAGCGCATGAGTTTTCCTAGTTTTAAAAAGCCTGCTAAGGCCTGCATGATTCCCGCTAAGATAACGGTGGCAAATACATATTCTACTCCATATTCATTTGCTAAAGAAACAATAACAATCGCCACTGCGCCTGTTGCTCCTGAAATCATTCCTGGACGCCCCCCAAAAACAGCAGTCACTAAGCCCACTACAAAGGCAGCGTATAACCCCGTTAAAGGAGAAAGTCCTGCAATTAGAGCAAAGGCTATGGCTTCTGGCACCAGTGCCAAGGCCACAGTTAAACCAGAAAGCACCTCTGTTTTATAATTTATTTTTTGGGAGAAATCGAAAAGATTGAAAATTTTTTTCAAATGGAATTATTTATGGTGTTTAGATGCTTTATCTATTCTTTAATGAAAAGTCTTTATAGCCTCTCCTTAAAATAAGGGCCAAAAATACTATTTTTAAGTGGAACGGGCACTTATAATGAGCAAAGAGGGCTGTTAAAGAGTGCTTGCAACCAATTTAGGAGCTGTTTTAATTCAATATTAGAAATGAAAAAGCCCTAGATCCTCATCCAGGGCTTTCTAATCAACTAATTCTAACCTAAACAAAACTATAATATTTAATATATTTTAGCTCTTTAACTATACATCAAGTATCATGCCAAAAATGGTAACAGTCTGGTTTTTATAGCAAACACTTTGAATTATATTTAAAATAAATTTGGTGAGATTATGAAATATTATAGGAAAAGCAGCCTTTTGAAGGTTGGAAGATTCTATTTAATTAAAAAGTAATGATATCTTGTGTGATTAAAATAGGGCTCTCATTAAAAGGCATCATGGCATTAATCCTTTTAAAGTGAGAGTAAAGCTTTAAGTCTTCTGGGCCAATCTCTTTTAGGTGAATGATCTTTTTTTCTAGCAGTAAACTTCTCTGAGTTCCTTTGAGTATAGGCAATACAGGAGTTACCCAATGTTTTCCGTCAAAAAAAACCAAGTTAGAATAGCTGGCGTCTGTAATACGCCCGTATTTTATCATAATAATATCTGAAGCGTGACTCTTTGCCAAAAGAGTATTTATTAGACCTCTGTCTTGAAATTTGTAAGAGTATTGCAGAAGGTCTGCGGCTACTAATTGTATTTGGCTAGGTAATTTTGGCCTATAGGCCAGAAGTTCACTAAAATACAGCCCGTCTAAACTGTATTGCAGCCTCCATTTATACAGTCCATTGGCTGGGAAAGAGATGCTTTTTTGAATCTCCTTTAAAAAAAGTGCCTGGCCATTATGGTCTCTTAAGCAGCTATCTACCCTTTGTTGGTGAGCGTCTAAAGAAATCACTGCCCCGTCTAAAACTCTAATACTTTCAAAAAATGGGTACATATATTTTTTGTATAAGTTCTTGATATTCTGAAGTTAAGACACTTTTATGTGTTATGCCACCACCACAGCGGTAGCTGCCGTCAGCTTCTAAAAAACGAATGAGGACTGCTGAGTCCAAATTATCTCCGTCAAAATACCCGGATATCCCTGTGTAATAGCCTCTAGGCTTTTTTTCAATATCTTTAATGAGCGCTGTGGTCTTAGGTTTTGGTGCGCCTGAGATAGAGCCAGCTGGAAGCATTTTATAAATAATATCTCCAATTTGAGATCTGTAATTGGTTGGTAAATCTCCTTGTATCCATGAACTCATCTGCCCAGTAATTTTCTTATGAGCAGTAAGCTCTTCATAAATCTGATACCGTTTTAATGTAATGTTTTTTGCCACCAGGCTCATATCATTCCTAAGCAGATCTACAATAGTGGCGTGCTCTGCACGCTCCTTTAGGTCTGCTCTGAGCAATTGCTCTGCATTTGGAATGGTAGCGTCTATGGTGCCTTTCATTGGAAAGGTGTTAATTTTCTGATCTTTTATTTGAATAAAGGTCTCGGGAGAAAAACAGACAAAGACTCCTTCCAGCATTATTTTATATTTAGCTGTGGCTTCATTAAAAAGTGCTAACAAACTTCTGTTAGAGAGTAGTTTGCCTTTGGTGGTGAGGTTCATTAAAAAAGTGTCCCCACGCATTAGAGCGCTTAGAGTCTCTTGGAATTTAAGACTGTAATCTTCTAGAGAAGGCATTGTAACCTTTATTTCTAGTGGTTCTTTCTTGTTTGGTGTTGGCTTGTGGTTAGTGTGGCCCTGAAAATAATACTTAAAACTGTCTGGACAATCTTCTGCCTTCCATGCCAAAGGCTTTTGATTTTCAAAATCTATAAGAAACACAAAAGGAGTTTTTTGTGACCCCCAACTATTTAATTGCTCCTTTACTGTCATGATAGACCTTCTATTTTGATTGACAAAAGTAATCAATATCCCTAGAGTTGATGTTAAAAATAAGTAGTGGATTCATATTGCCTTAGCAATTTTCAGTAGATTTACACAATGCCCTATTGGGTTTTAGTCTGTTGTATATGATAAGTAAAAAAGAACCTGTTGCGGTCATTGGAGGTGGAAGCTGGGCTACTGCCATTGTTAAAATGCTTACAGAAAATGAGCATAGAGTAATTTGGTACATGAGAAATAAGGAAGCAATTGTTCATATTGAAACTGAATTTCACAATCCTAATTACTTGTCAGCTGTCAGTTTTAATTTAAATTATCTCACCCTTACAGACAATATAGACACAGCGCTTTCTAGCGCACAGACCATTGTGTTTGCCATTCCGTCTGCCTTTTTAGTGACTGAAATGTCTAAAGCTACTATAGATTTAACCCAAAAAACTATATTTTCTGCTATTAAGGGAATTGTTCCAGAAACAGGGCTCATTGTTGGGGAGCACTTTAATATTCATTTCGGAGTGCCTCTAAATAAAATTGGGGTCATTACTGGGCCTTGCCATGCAGAAGAAGTGGCTCTAGAGCGCCTCTCTTTTTTAACTATAGCTTGCTCAGACTTAGAGATTGCTTCCAATATGGCACAAGCCCTAAACAGTTCTTTTATTAAGACTAAGATTTCAGATGACATTATTGGAGCAGAGTATGCGGCAGTACTTAAAAATATTTTTGCTATTGCAGCAGGTATCGCTCATGGTTTGGGATACGGAGACAACTTTCAAGCAGTACTAATGAGTAACGCCATAAGGGAAATGAAGCGCTTTATTAAGCGGGTTCACAAAATGAAACGCAACATTAATGACACGGCATATTTAGGAGATTTACTTGTTACTGGCTATTCCGTTTTTAGTAGAAACAGAATGTTTGGAAACATGATTGGCAAGGGCTATACAGTTAAAAGTGCTACCATGGAAATGAATATGGTTGCAGAAGGTTACTACGCTACCAAAAGTGCATTTCACATTATGAACCAGATGAATAGAAAGTCAAAAACTCCTATTATTCAAGCGGTTTATGATATTCTTTACAATCAGAAAAATCCAAAAAAAACCTTTAATGCCCTAATAGAAAAGCTAGACTAGTTTCTTTTTTTAACCCTCATAAGGCCTGCTCATAGAAAAATTACTGTGCTCTTCTATGGCCTTTTCTAAAGCTACTTTACTTTTTTCTAAGGCTGCTTCTGTCCAAAACTCTTGGTCTTTAAAAAGTTTTAGTACGGCTTCTAAACTAGAAGAAATACTCTCTATATCAAAGTACAATCGTCCACTCCTTCTAATATAAAAATCTTCTGGACTGCAGACCATTTCATAATTCAACCCAAACTGCAGCTCTGCTAGAAGAAGTGCCAAACTGTGGCTTCTATAATCTGCTGTTGGTTTAATAAGCTGTTTTTGTTTGTTGTAGATGTCCAAAATATCTTGAGCCTGTAAGCCGTAATTAGTCACTAAATGCCAAGCCTCATAGCGGGTTAAATAGTCTGCCTCTAATTGTTCACTCAATTTTTCTATATATTTTTGAACTGCTTTACTATTTTTAAATCCGTTCCCACAAAGGGGTATTTCTGCTGTTTGACATTTGTTTAAAGATTCTTTCTTTTCACTTGGCAATTTTTCTATGACTTTGTCTAAAACACGCTCCGCCATTTTTCTATATCCAGTAAGCTTTCCCCCTGCAATACTAAAAAGCCCAGAACCTGAAGTAAAAATCTCATCTTTTCTAGAAAGTTCAGATGCCGCCTTTCCCTCCTCATGAATAAGGGGTCTGAGCCCTACCCATGAAGAAACAATATCTTCTAATTCTAAGTGAATTTTAGGAAACATATTGTTTACAGCAGAAATGAGGTATATAGCATCTGCCAAACTCACTCTTGGCTGGTCCTTGTCTTTGTTAAAATTAGTGTCTGTAGTCCCTACATAAGTGATTTTACCTCTAGGAATGGCAAACATCATTCTGCCGTCTGGTATGTCAAAATACACTGACTGTTTTATTGGGAGTTTACTGAATGGAAAAACTAGGTGAACCCCTTTGGTGAGGTGAAGCCTTTTTCCTTCTTTAGAATTATTTAATGCTCTTAAATCATCTACCCAAGGTCCTGCTGCACTAATGACATATGAGGCTTTCACCTTATAAGTTTCTCCAGAAATCTGGTCTTCTATGCATACGCCAGCTATCTGATTCTTTTTATAGATAAACTCAGTTACCTTAGAATAATTAAGAGCGATAGCTCCTTTTAAAACAGCTGTTTTAATATTTTCTATAGTGAGTCTAGCGTCATCAGTTCTGTATTCTGCGTAATAACCTGCCCCTTTTAATATTTTCTTTGGCAAAAGTGGTTCTAAGGCCAAGGCTTCTTTTTTGTCTAGCATTTTCCTTTTGTCATCACCACTTACCTGAGCCAAAATATCATATACTTTTAGTCCTACAGAAGTAAGCCACTTTCCATATGAACCATTTTCTATGAGCGGCAGTAACATTTTTTCTGGCAAAACTAAATGAGGAGCTAACTTGTGCACAATGGCTCGCTCAGAACCCACCTCTTTTACCAACCAAAAATCAAATTGTTTTAAATATCTAAGTCCTCCATGTATGAGTTTGGTTGACTTACTAGAGGTGCCAGAAGCAAAGTCTCCCTTTTCAAAGAGCACTACTTTTAAACCTCTACTAGCAGCGTCTAAAGCAATTCCTGCCCCAGTAATTCCACCACCTATGACAATTAAATCGTATTGATTGATAACCAGTGAACTTATTTGTGTGGCTCTTTGTTTATTCGAAAAATCTAACATAAACACAGGTTTATATAATTAAAGGTAATAGATTAAGACTGCACCAAAAAAACTTTAAGCACAATCTACCTTGCAGATTCTACTATTATTCAATATACTTTTTTTCTACAAAATACTGGCTAATGGCTTCCTTCATTAAGATAGATTGCTCTCCTGCTTTGAGTGGCGGCAGTGTTTCTAGTATTTTATAATGAGGCCAACCCTCTTCATCTACAAAATCAAATTCATAGTAGCCATAAGGTTCTAACACCCTACAAATAGCAATATGCATGAGGTTCACTTTTTCATCTTTTTTAAAAGCTGTATGATATTTTCCAAGCTCTTGAACACCAATAAGGTAAATAATAGCGTCAAGATCTAGGGGATCTCCATCTGAGAAATGTGCCGATAATTTTTTTACCAATGCTTCCCAGCGTTCTTTTAATACTTGGTCTCTGGACATGTACTGTGCCTTTTTTAGTGGCTAAAGGTACAAATCTAAAAGAGGTGTTATGCGTATTTTTACGCTTAAATCTGTCAATATATCTCTTATTTACACAAATGAATTAACTTAGAAGTTCAATACATATATATGAGTCCTATTGATGTTGTTTTAATAATTTTGTGTGGTTTAGGTTTTTACAGGGGTTTTAAAAATGGGATTCTTATAGAAATTACCACCCTAGCCGCCCTACTTCTTGGATTCTACGGCGCACAACACTTGGCCGCATTTACCGCTCGTTTTTTAAATGAAAGACTGGCCTGGGAGCCAGAGCAGATGTACCTCATTAGCCTTATCATTTCTTTTATAATGATTGTTTTAGTGGTTTACCTACTGGGTAAGGCCTTAACTAAAATGGCAGCTATGATCCTTTTAGGAGGTGTCAATAAAATTCTAGGGGGCTTTTTTGGCGTCCTCAAAGTGCTTACTATTTTAAGTGTTATACTGGCATATGGAAATGAATATTATGATTTAGTGACCCACCTACCGCAGGAATTTCATGAAAACAGCCGTGGACTAGGCCCCTTAGAAACTTTTGGTAATTTTCTAATTCAAGAAGTCTTTATCTCTGAAAACCTCAATAAAATTAAATCCTTATTTTAATCAAATATTAATTGCAGACTAGCCTCTAAAATACAAGCTACTTTAAAGTCTAGATTTTTATCCTTAAATTTGAACATAATATAACATTTACTCTTGTAAAAGTTAGAAAAACAACAATATGTCTTTAGATTCCATTCAAAAACAACTGTCCTTATTAGGGCTTTCCAAAGAAAATGCCGGTACCAAAATTGGGCACAAAACCATTAAAGGTGGGGCGTTAATTGCTTCTTACTCGCCCGTAGATGGCAGCCTCATTGGGAGTGTAAATAGCACTACCCAGGAAGGCTATAAACAGGTCATGCAAGAAGCCAGTGCTGCTTTTTTAGACTGGAGGGTAAAACCTGCCCCTCTTAGAGGAGAGATTGTAAGACAATTTGGAGAAAAACTAAGGACATTAAAAGAGCCTTTGGGCGCTTTGGTATCTTATGAAATGGGTAAATCCTTACAAGAAGGTTTGGGTGAAGTACAGGAGATGATAGACATCTGTGATTTTGCTGTAGGACTCTCTAGACAGCTACACGGCCTTACTATGCACTCCGAAAGACCTGGGCATAGAATGTATGAGCAATACCATCCATTAGGCGTTGTAGGGATTATTTCTGCCTTTAATTTTCCTGTGGCTGTTTGGGCTTGGAATGCTGCTTTAGCACTTGTTTGTGGGGACGTCTGTGTTTGGAAGCCTTCTGAAAAGACACCTCTTTGTGGTGTGGCTTGTCAAAAAATATTAGCAGATGTATTAGAAGAAAATAATTTATCTCCAGCCATTTCCAGTCTTATTAATGGAGACTATACCGTGGGGGAATTGATGACAGAAGACAATAGAATGGCGCTTATTTCTGCTACAGGCTCAATTAGAATGGGTAAAATTGTAGCCCAAAAAATAGCAGCCAGATTAGGAAAATCGCTCTTGGAATTAGGTGGGAACAACGCCATTATAGTAACGCCAGATGCAGATCTAAAAATGACCCTCATGGGTGCTGTCTTTGGAGCTGTTGGAACTGCTGGGCAAAGATGTACCTCTACTAGGAGGCTCATTATTCACGAGTCTAGATATGAGGCGGTAAAAGAAGCGCTTATAAAGGCCTATGGCCAACTCAGAATTGGAAACCCACTAGACGCAAATATACATGTAGGCCCTCTTATAGACAAAGACGCTGTGACTAATTATAAGAATGCCCTAGAAAAAGCTGTTTCATTAGGGGGCGAACTTATAGTTCCTGGCGGTGCCTTAGAAGGTGAGGCTTATAGCAGTGGCTGTTATGTAAAACCTGCCATTGTAGCGGCTGAAAACCACTACTCCATTGTACAAGAAGAGACCTTTGCCCCTATACTGTATTTATTAAAATACACAGGAGACTTAGAAAACGCCTTGGCCCTTCAAAATGGAGTAAAACAAGGACTTTCTTCTGCCATTATGACTAACAACCTAAGAGAGGCAGAGGCCTTTCTTTCTGTAGCAGGGTCTGACTGTGGTATTGCCAATGTAAATATTGGAACCTCAGGGGCAGAAATTGGCGGTGCTTTTGGAGGTGAAAAAGAAACAGGAGGAGGTAGAGAATCTGGATCAGATGCTTGGAAAGTCTATATGAGGCGCCAAACAAATACCATTAACTACACCACAGAATTACCTCTAGCACAAGGGATTACCTTTGATCTATAAGTTAATAAAAATAAATAAAAAGGGGCCATATGGCCCCTTTTTTAGTTCTATAACATTCCATTAGGTGTCACCCATTTAAAATGGTGTTGGTCTTGGGGAAACTTCATGCGCTCAGAAATTCTAGTAAGCCTATCCGGTAATTTCACCAAATAATCTCTAGCTTTTTCAGCCTCATCTGAAAGCGCTCTTAGGCTTTCAATGTCCCAATAAGTATTAAGTTTTTGAAGAATGTCTATATAATCTTTTGAAGTATATACGCCCAACCTTTGCGCACAATTGGAAAACACCTCAAAAGCACTGCTAGCAGCACCGCCAGATTCTCTTAAAAAGTGGGCAGGCATGACAATCTTTTTCTTCATCATTTCTGCAAATGCCAAAAGCATTTGAGAAGGATCTTGATCAAAAATATGTTTTACAAATTCTCGATATGCCAAATGGTGACGCATTTCATCGCCAGCAATAATAGCGCACATTTTACCTAGTAAATGGTTCCCAGTCTTTTTAGCAAACTGTCCCACCCTCTTATGAGAAATATTGGTGGCCAGCTCCTGAAAACTAGTATATACAAAGTTTTTATAAGGGTCTCTGTCGGTTCCAATATCAAAACCGTCAGCAATGAGGTATTGAGTACTTTTCTCTACCTCTTTCATATTTACCCTTCCAGACAAATACAAGTATTTATTGAGTACGTCTCCATGTCTGTTCTCCTCAGATGTCCAGTTTCTAATCCACTTAGTCCATCCATTTTTATCTTGATGCTGGTCAATTCCATCTACGTCCAAAAGCCAAGACTCATAAGTAGGTAAGGCTTCTTCTGTAATAGTATCTGCTACTAATGTCACCCAAAGATCATATCCAATTTCTTTGGCTCCTTCTCTAATTTCAGTAACCTCTTTAAAAAACTGATCACTTTGAGAGTCTGGTAAAAAATCTGAAGGCTGCCAAATTTCTTCCACAGGAATGAGAAATTGATCAATAAAACCGTCAATTTTTGGTTCTAAAGATTTCATGACCTCTAATCTAATATTGTGTTGTGACATAAAAATAGTTTAAGTAATACTGTAAAGATAAAATTTACTGTGGATTTCTTCCCTGCTCATCCGGATAATATTGAAAAACCCTACTGCTCTGCCATATCTCTTTGGAATTCACATCCATAGCAGAAAGTGGCCCTTTAAAAGCGGCAGCAGTATCTATATTCCAAACATTGGCTTTCTGAACCGGTTTTGTTAATCCAATCTTATCTAAAGAAGAGTGTCCAATAAATATTTCCTTGTACAATTTAAAGCGCTTTGGATATAAAAGATTCCCAATCTCTAAAGAAGGATTTAAGCAAAGAGCCGTTTCCCAGAGAGTTCTATCCCAATAGAAAATTTTTTCAAAATACTCATGAGAAACCCCTTTTTGATTGGTAAAGCCCGCATGAACAAAAAGCCTATTTTGACTGTCTAAATAAAAGGGTTTTAAAGAATAATAAAATTCAATATGGTTTTTAATTTTCTCTTTGGTTTGTCCGCTATATGAGGCCACAGTTGCAGACCCACCGTGCTCCAGCCAAAGTGGGTTAGCCTTGCCATTCTCTAACCAATCTAAAGCGAGGGTGTCATGGTTGCCTTTCATAAAAATACATTCACAACGGCCAGATAGTTCCATTAAATAATCGATGGTTTCTAAAGCCTCTGACCATCCATCTACATAATCGCCCAAAAAAATAAGACGGTCATTTACCGTGGGTTTTATTTGTTTAATCAACGCTTCTAATGCCCTAAAGCCTGCATGTATGTCTCCAATAACAATTTCTCTCATGACTCCCCTTTTTTTATTACAAAAGTAAGGGTTACAAACTAATGAGAGTCACTAAGGCGTCAATTATGCCTTTAAATAGATTGTTCATCTGCTAGAACATCCCATTTATTGAAATATATCTTTGACATGAACTCATTTTCAACGTATTTTGGAGTGTTGGTACTTGAAATCCTAAAAATAAAAAGATATTAAAGCAAGTACAATCATAAATTACACCCATGAAAAAAGTATTTTGTATTGGAGAGTTGCTCATAGATTTTGTAGCAGAAAACCAAGGAAGTGACCTAAAAAAAGCCTTCGTTTTTACCAAAAAAGCTGGGGGTGCTCCTGCTAACGTTGCTTGTGCTATTAATAAATTAGGTGGTTATGCCGCCTTTATTGGAGCTATTGGAAAAGATGCCTTTGGAGATTTCCTATGGAATACCTTAGAATCGCACGAAGTAGACTTAAGTCTCACCCAAAAAAAAGACACCTTTACTACCTTGGCTTTTGTTTCCTTAGACGCCAACGGAGAAAGGGATTTTGTATTTAGTAGAGGTGCAGATAAAGAATTGCAATACGAGAGTAGTGTTAAACATTTATTTAACCAACAAATGGTTCACTTTGGGGCTGCCACATCCTTTTTAGGAGGCGCATTAGAAGAAGCCTATGGCCACTATTTATTTGACGCACTTACCCAACAAGCCTTTATTAGTTTTGATCCCAACTTTAGAACAGACCTTTGGAAAAAAAATCCAGAAACTTTTATCAAAAAATGCCTGCCTTTTATAGAAAAGTCTCATCTCTGTAAATTTAGCCTCCAAGAAGCCTTGCTTTTATCTGGGAAAAGCCATTTAGAAGCCGCCTGTGAAAAGCTCCATGAATTTGGAGCCCCAATTATTTGTGTTACTATGGGTGCAGAAGGTACGCTAGTGAGCACTCCAAAGTCAAAAAAACAAATACCCAGTACTCCAGTAAAAGTAGTAGACACCACAGGCGCTGGAGACGCCTTTATTGGTAGCTTACTCAGCCAAATTTCAAAGCTAAGTATTCCATTAGACCGTTTAGATCAGCAACTAGAAGTGCTTTACACAATGGTTTCAAAAGCCAATAGGGCAGGCGCACTAACCACAACAAAGTACGGTGCTATTGCTGCCATCCCAGACAAAGAAATTCTAGAGAACAACTAATTGTACTTCACCTTTCTGAGAATTCTCTGAGACTCTTTTAAGGTATTGTAAGCATTTGGGTATAGGCCTTTTAAAAGTGGTTTTGCCTGGTCTAATAAATCTTTTGCCTCTAAAAATCCATTAAAAAAACAGAGCAGTAAGGTCTCTGGTAACTGGTTAATACCATGTGTCTCTGCCTCACTAATGGTCCCTTGACCACCCAAGCGTTTCATTAATTCTTTAGAAGTATTAAAAACATGATGCAGCATTTTTTCATCAAAAAGAGGAGGGGAAAACAACAATACAGAATCTAAAGTATAAGTGCCATTTTCTTTAAAAACAATTTGTGTTTTTTCCAATGGGTAATGCTCCTGAACAGCTCCCAAACCAAGACTCACGTATTCTACAATACTAAAAGAGTGATTGTCAAAGCTAATAATCACCTCATCTAAGGCAGAATAAAATAATTTTACCTGCTCTGTAATAAGCTCAATATCTACCCTTGAAAAATAAGTGACGCCTTTTATGCGCTTAGGCACTCCAGCCCAGCAAACCACAAATTGATCTCTAAAAACCCTGTAGCTGGATTCTAAATCTTTATGCCTGGTGTTTAAAAAATCTACCACTCCGTCTAAAGTGAGTTTAATGTTGTTTTGAGCCCCCAACTCAATAGCACTAACAGCTACTTTATTTAAATCTTTTAGGGTAATTCCGTTGTCTTTAGGTAAGCTAATACTTCCCTCTCTAAAAAACACAGCCCCACCCCAATACTTCCAAATATTTTTCTTTAAACTACAGACTTTTCCAGAAGAGGCAATGGTCACCAGGCCCACTACTTTTCCCTCAGCTAAATCTGGAAAATGAATGTTTTCATAGGAAATTCTAGGAGGGTTATTTAGGTAGGCATTTACTAAATTCTGAATTTTAGAATCGTCAAAAAAATCTACTCCAATAATTAAATTCTCTTCATCTGTAACCCCAATCACTATAAAGGAGTGGTTGCTTGGATTGCTGTTGGCCAAAGCGCAAACATGCTTTAAAAACTTAGCCTTTCCCTCTTTAAAACCAATATCTATAGAACGCTTTTTGTCATAAAAACTATTCTCCCCATTATGAGACAATAAATTTTTAACTAAAAGACGTTTGTTTATCATAATTCTTTATGCACCGTAGTGCTATTGGCTTGGTCTGTAGGCATAATTACTAAATCTGCAATATTTACATGAGGGGGACAGCTAAGCATAAAGCCTATTGTTTCTGCAACATCTTGGGCTTGTAAAGGACTAAAGCCTTTATAGACTAGAGCCGCCCTATTTTGATCTCCCTTAAAGCGTACTTCACTAAATGACGTTGCAACCATCCCAGGATGTATTGCGCCCACTTTTATGCCGGTACCATTAAGATCAATTCTCATAGACTCATTAATAGCGTTTACCGCATGCTTAGAAGCACAATATACATTTCCTTTTGCATACACTTCCTTGCCTGCAGTAGAACCAATATGAATAATATGCCCTTTTTTTTGAGCCAACATTACGGGAAGTACGGCCTTAGACACATACAATAAACCTTTTACATTAATGTCTAACATGGCATCCCAATCTTCTAATAAAGCATCCTGAAAAAGATCCATACCATGGGCATTTCCCGCGTTGTTAATGAGTACGTCTATCTCATTAAAAGGAGCCACCAAGCTCTCAATGGCACTAAAAACTTCATTTTTATTTGCCACATTAAACAACAAGGTCTTTACTTGTACTTGGCCGCTAACGGCCGATGCCACTTCTTCTAAACGTTCTAAATTTCTACCACACAAAACTAAATTATAGCCCATCTTGGCCAAATGCAAAGCAGTTGCTTTTCCTATGCCACTACTAGCCCCTGTAATAAGGGCCATTGGTTTTTTTATTTTCATTTTATATATAATTTTAAGGAATATCATAACCCCTAAAGGCTGCTAATAAATAGAACCAATCTTCTATTTCTATATGTATACTACAAGCATCTACGGCCGCTTGCTGCCGTATTATTTGTGTGGTTCCAATAACCGGATGAATACACGAGGGATGTACTAATAACCAAGCTAAAAGCAAACTATCTGTGGTAGTTTCATATTTTTTACACAACTTTTTAAAAGCCAGACCTAAAGCGTGAGGAACTGATTTTCCTGTCATAAGGCCTCCTAATGGAGCCCAAGCCATAGGTAGTATATTGTGTGTCATAAAATGGTCTAGCTGACCGTTAAACATAGGCGCACTAACAGCCAATGAAATTTCTATTTGATTGGCAGTCACCTGACTTGTTTTCTGGATTAAATCTACTTGGCTTGGAGTAAAATTACACACTCCAAAAGACTTTATATAACCTTTTTTTAAAAGGAGTTCAACTGCTTCTTGAATTTCAACAGGGTTTATGAGTGGACTGGGTCTATGCAGTAGTAATAAATCTAAATAAGAGGTCTGTAATTTCTCCAAGGAACGCTCTACACTATCTAAAATATACTGTCTGGTATAATTGTAATGATTTAGCTGAGTGCCTCTCTTTTGATCTACCAATGCAATACCACATTTACTAATAAATTGGAGCTTTTCTCTAGGAACTCCAGAGACATTAAATCCTGCTCCAAAAGCAGCTTCAGTAGTGTAGTTACCATAAATGTCTGCGTGGTCAAAAGAGGTAATCCCCATGGCCGCACAAGACGCTATCCTATGGGCAATTTCTGATTGAGATAAAGACGCACCCCATTGGCCCCAATTCATTGTTCCTGCAATAATTCTTGAATATTTTATAGCCATTTAAAAGTGTTTAATAATAGAAAAAAATTAATCTACTGCGCTCAAAAAGTTATTAAAGATTGAAATTAGTTATAAATTCCTTAAAAACTTCATAAAAATAGGGGGTTTAGACATTTTTTAACGCTGCATTAACAAGCGGTCTATAAATAAATTTTTTAATTGCACTTCTATTTAATAAATAGACAATTCTTATATTGAAAACTTTAGGGAACTATGGAAGAAAATACAACAATAGACATTAGTGCTATCAATGAAAAAATAGCCAAGGAGAGTGTGTTTGTAGATGCACTCATGGGGGAAATGAACAAGGTGATTGTAGGTCAAAAACACATGGTAGAAAGACTTATTATTGGTCTTTTAGGGCAGGGACACATCTTGTTGGAAGGGGTGCCTGGGCTAGCAAAAACATTGGCTATAAATACCTTGGCAAAAGCAGTAAAAGGAAGCTTTAGTAGAATTCAATTTACGCCAGACTTACTTCCTGCAGATGTAGTGGGAACTATGATTTTTAATATGAAAGAGAATGATTTCACTATTAAAAAAGGACCCGTTTTTGCTAACTTTGTGTTAGCAGATGAGATTAATAGGGCGCCAGCTAAAGTACAGTCTGCCCTGCTAGAAGCCATGCAAGAAAAGCAGGTGACCATTGGAGATGAAACTTTTATTCTAGACAGGCCCTTTCTAGTACTGGCCACTCAAAACCCAGTAGAACAAGAAGGAACTTACCCTCTACCAGAAGCGCAAGTAGACCGTTTTATGCTCAAGACAGTGATTACATACCCAAAAATGACTGAAGAGCAAATGGTCATGAGACAAAGTCTAAAAGGAGCTTATGAAAAGGTAAACCCCGTGGTAAGTGTAGCGCAAATTTTATCTGCCCAAGCGGCTGTAAGAGAAGTTTACATGGATGAGAAAATTGAAAAATATATTTTAGACCTAATTTTTGCCACACGTTTTCCAGAAAAATACAATTTAGAGAGCTTAAGCCCTCTTATTAGTTTTGGAGCGTCGCCTAGAGGGAGCATTAACCTAGCCATGGCAGCTAAGTGTTATGCATTTATTAAAAAACGAGGCTATGTAATTCCTGAAGATGTTAGAGCAGTAGTACATGACGTACTCAGACATAGAATTGGTATTACCTATGAGGCGGAAGCAGAAAATATAACTTCAGAGGACATTATTAATACCATCGTAAACGAAATAGAAGTGCCTTAGGCCGCAATGAGTAGCACTTAAATTAACTGAAAAGAGGCTATTTCAATACGCATATGGAGACCAAAGACTTATTAAAAAAAGTTCGTAAAATAGAAATCAAAACTAGGAAGCTATCTGACCACATTTTTGGTGGAGAGTATCATTCTACCTTTAAAGGAAAGGGAATGACTTTCTCAGAAGTTAGGCAGTACCAGTTTGGAGATGACGTAAGGGCCATTGACTGGAATGTGACCGCTAGACAAAATGAGCCATATATAAAAGTCTTTGAGGAAGAGCGAGAGCTCACCATGATGATGGTAGTAGATGTAAGTGGTTCTGGACTTTTTGGAACAGTTTCACAGTTTAAAAAAGATTTAATTACAGAAATAACCGCCACCCTTGCTTTCTCTGCTATACAAAATAATGACAAAGTAGGACTCCTCTTATTTTCAGACCAAATAGAATTATTTATACCTCCTAAAAAAGGAAAAAGTCACGTCCTAAGAATTATTAGAGATCTCATAGAGTTTGCTCCTAAAAGCCAAAAAACAGACCTTTCATTTGCACTAAAATATTTAGGAAATGTGCTCAAGAAAAAAGCCATCGTATTTGTGCTTTCAGATTTTATTTCTGAAGACTATATGCAAAGCCTAAGAATAGTAGGGAAAAAACATGACCTTACTGGAATTAGGGTGTTTGACCCTAAAGAAGCGGCTATTCCGAATATTGGTTTGGTCTCTATGCTAGACTCAGAAACAGGCATAATAAAAACAGTAGCTACCCAATCTAAGCGAGTGAGAAGTGAGTATGAGACCTACCAAAGAGAGAGGCAAGAGTATTTTTCTGAGAGTTTTAAAAAATCTGGCTGTGGGAGCATTCAATGCAGAGTAGATGAGAGTTATGTAAAAAAATTGTTGGGATATTTTAAACAAAGAGGGAGGTGAAAATGTCTAGAAATCCATTGTATTTAAAAATCACAAAAATACGCACTGCTACAAAGCTTTGGTGTTGTTTGTTTATCTATGCCTTGTGCGCACTACTCCCCCTGCAGGCCCAGCAAACAGGCAAAATACAGCAAAAAACCAAGGACAAACAAGAAGCAGCTGCCTACACACCAACTGCCGTTATAGACACTACAAGCATAGCCATTGGCCAACAAATAGAACTCCTAATATCTGTATCTATTAATCCTACAGACTTGGTTAATTTTCCTGAAGATCCTGTGGGTTTTTTACCCCTAGAATTGGTTAGAAGTTCATCTATTGACTCTCTTGAATATGAAGGGAAATTAAGGCTTATTAAAAAATATGCCCTCACTCAGTTTGACTCTGGCACCTATATTATTCCAAAACAAAAAGTACTGGTCAATAATCAATTGTTCTTTACAGGCATAAACCAACTAAGAGTGACAGATGTAGCGGTAGATACTTTGGTTCAAAATCTATACGACATAAAACCCCTTACAGAAGTAGAAAAAATTACCACCTATGAGTGGTTGTGGCAACTCTTGTTTGCGCTTCTTGGCTTAGCTGCCTTAGTCTTTGCCTATCTAAGAATGAAACACAAACGTAAATTAGCAGCCCAAAATCTAGTACTCCCAGCGTATGACAGGGCATTATTAGCCTTAGACAACTTAGAAAAATCTAAATACCTCCTAAAGGAAGAATACAAAGAATATTACAGTGAACTTACAGGAATTGTAAGAAATTTTTTAGAAGAAGAAGTTCATATTGCTGCGCTTGAAAGCACCACAGATCAGCTCATTGAAAAATTAGAATTACTCACTCATGCAGGTGCACTTACTCTAGACCCTGCTACAATTGCTCAGTTTAAAAAGATTTTACAAACTGCAGATCTTGTAAAATTTGCTAAATCCACTCCAGAGATGGCAGTAGCAGAGCAGGATAGAAGCCAGCTTAAACAAATTGTTGTGAAAACCAAACAAGCCATTGCACCTCCATCGGAAGCAGAAATAGCAGCAGCAGCAGCTAGCGAAGCAGCTCAAAAAGCAAGAGAAATAAATAGGTCTAGGAAGAGAAAACTAGTGGTTGGAGGCTTGGTGATTTCCGGAATTATACTGGGAGCTCTTGGATATTATGGCCCCCAAAACGTATGGGACACAGCCCTGAGAAACCCAAATAAAATACTGCTTGAAAAAGATTGGATAACAAGTGAATACGGAGTGCCTGCAGTGACCATTGAGACACCAGAAGTACTAGTTAGAGACCTCACTACCACCCTTAAAGAAGGAGAGCTTTCCCTTCAAAAATTTAGTTATACACACCCAAAAGGAGTACTGTTTATTCACTTAGAAACAAAAAGATTTGCAGCAGAAGAGGATCCAGATTTTAATGCCCTTACAGAAATAGGCTTAAAAGAGTTAGAGTCTATTGGTGCTAAAAATATTATTACCAAGCAAGAAAATTTTGAAGCTCAAGAGGGAATAAAAGGAATGAAAACATTTGGTACTGCAGACTTTAAAGTTGGCAATCAAAGTAGCATGACTAAGGAAGATTATATATTACTTTATTTTGGAGGAAAAGGCTATGTGCAATCTGTCAGTATGAGGTGGATAGATGGAGACCCATACGCTGCAGAAATATCTGAAAAAATTATGCGCAGCATTGCCTTTGAAAAAATAACAGAAAACAAGAAACCCTAACTAATGGAATTGAATACAGACTTTGCAAACCCTGAATTTCTATGGCTCTTATGTGTATTGCCACTGCTGATGGTTTGGTATGTCTTAAAAAATAAAAAAGGAAACATCGCTTTAAAAATGCCTAGTACAAAAGGTTTTGGAGAGAGCTATTTTTCTAAAGCAAAACACTTATTGTTTGTTCTTAGATTGACAGCTATTAGTGCCCTAATTATAGGTTTGGCAAGGCCTCAAAATACTTCAGAAACCACTAAGACAGAAACAACAAAAGGGATAGACATTGTGATGGCCATAGATGTATCTTCCAGCATGCTGGCCAAAGATTTAAGCCCCAACAGGCTGGTTGCTTTAAAAAAAGTAGCTGCGGCCTTTATAAATGGCAGACCCAATGATAGAATAGGTTTGGTAGTCTATGCAGGAGAGAGTTATACCAAAACACCCATTACCTCAGACAAGCGACTAGTGCTAGAAGCTTTAAAAGAAATTAAATATGGAGAGCTCAATGACGGAACTGCCATAGGCATGGGCTTGGCTACCGCCGTAAACAGATTAAAAGACAGTGAAGCGCTTAGTAAGGTTATTATTTTACTCACAGATGGGGTAAATAACGCAGGTTTCATAGAGCCAGCTACTGCAGCTGAATTGGCTGTAGAATACCAAATTAAAACCTATACTATAGGCCTTGGAACCAATGGAAATGCACTATCTCCAATTGCCTATAATCCAGATGGAAGTTTTAGGTATGGAATGGCAGAGGTTCAAATAGATGAAAAACTACTAGAAAAAGTAGCTGGTGTTACAGGAGGTAAATATTTTAGAGCCACAAATAATAAAAAATTAGAACAAATCTATGAAGAAATTAACAGCCTTGAAAAAACAGAGGTAGAGACTTTTAAGTTCTATGCCTATGAAGAGAAATTTAGACCTTGGGCCATTGCAGCTCTCATGTTATTTATAGCAGAGTGGGTTCTTAAAAATACCCTATTTAAAAGTTTTATTTAGCATAAACTCAGATGATTCAGTTAGATCAGAAAATATATTTGTACGCTTTCATTCTCCTACCGCTTATGGTTATGGGTTACTTTATGCTACAGCTTTGGAAGAAAAAAGCCCAAAAAAGCTTTTCGGATCCAATACTTCTTAAAAAATTAGCGCCAAAAAAATCAAAATTTAAAAACACTTTTAAACTCATTTTACAATTACTAGGGGTTGCGTGTATTATTGTTGCACTTATAAATCCAAAGGCTGGTACCAAATTAGAAACAGTAAAAAGAGAAGGTGTAGACATTGTTTTTGCGGTAGACGTTTCCAAAAGTATGCTGGCAGAAGATATTGCACCAAACAGAATGGAGAAAGCCAAAAGATTGGTTTCGGAAATCATTAATGAGCTAGCCAGTGACAGGATTGGAATTATTGCATACGCGGCACAAGCCTACCCACAATTAGCAATTACAACAGATTACGGCGCAGCTAAAATGTTTTTACAAAGTATGAATACAGACATGCTTTCCTCTCAGGGAACAGCCATTTCAGACGCCATAGACTTAGCCACTACTTATTACAATGACGCTGCACAAACCAATAGGGTGCTTTTTATTGTTTCTGACGGAGAAGACCATTCAGACGGTGCCGCTACCGCAGCTGTTTCAGACGCAGTAGCGGCTGGAATTAGAATATTCACTATTGGCGTAGGTACGGAAAAAGGAGCCCCTATCCCCATTAAGAAAAAAGGGGTGATAGAAAGCCTAAAAAGAGACTCTGAAGGAGAAGTAGTCATTACTGCGCTCCAGCCACAAATCCTCAAAGACATTGCACAAGAAGGGAATGGAATTTATATAGACGGAGAAAATACCGCAGCAGCAGTGGAGGCTATAAAAGAACAGTTAAACCAAATGGATAAAATGGCTTTTGAGGCCAAACAGTTTTCAGACTATAAAGACCAATTCCAATGGTTTTTAGGGATGGGGTTTTTATTATTGCTTATAGACTTTTTTGTGCTAGAAGGCAAAACAGCATGGATTTCAAGACTTAACCTATTTAATGAAAAAGAAGATGAAAAAGATATGTAGTTTATTAGCCATTACTGTGCTGCTACTCTCTAGTATGCCTACAAAAGGACAAGGGGTAGTTTCTAAAGAAATAGAGGCTGGAACAGATTTAAAAGTTAATGCTAAAAAAGTGGTTACTGCTCAAAACCTCACCTACCAGGGAAACCAATCTATTTCAAAAGACAATTTTGTAGCGGCAGAAAGCGCCTATAGAAAAGCCATAGGCACAAATCCAGCAGACGCTACCCCTGCCTTTAATCTAGGAAGTTCTTTTTACAATAACCAATCTTATAAAGAGGCTTTAAACCCCTTAAAAAAAGCAGCTTCTATAGCGCAAACACAGGAAGAAAAACACGCTGTATTTCACAATATAGGGAATGTCTTTATGAAAAATAAAGAGTACGAAAAAGCAGTAGCCGCATATAAAGAAGCCTTGAGAAATAATCCTATAGACAACCAAACTAGGTACAACCTGGCCATAGCAAAAGAAATGCTTAAAAAAGATCAGCAGGATAAAGATAAAGACAAAGAAAAGCAGGAGAAGAAAGAGCCTGAGGACTCTAAGGATCAGGAAAAAAAAGACAATAAAGACCAAGAGGGAGATCAGAAAAAAGACAAAGAGGGAGATCCAGATAAGGGTGATGGAGATCAGAAAGACAAGGATGGTGAGCCTAAAGACCCCTCTGAAAAAGAAGAACAGAAAAAAGGTGAGGGAGATCAGAAAAAAGAGACGCCTCAAAAGCCAAAGGAAGACCTTTCGCAAGCTCCTCCAGAAAGAAAAAGCCAACTATCCCCCCAACAGGTAGAGAACCTTTTAGAAGCCATGCAAAATGCAGAAAAAAAGTCACAAGAAAAATTAGAAGCTAAAAAAGTAAAGGGAGTTCCTGTAAAAACTAAAAAAGATTGGTAATGTCCTTAATTACAAAATCATATATGAGTCTTTTTATTGCCCTAGCTAGTGTATGGGCCTTAAGAGGCTATACTCCTGTACAAGAGGCTGTCAGTTTTAAAATGATCCTCAGTAAAAGTGCCATGGGTATTAATGAGAGAATTAGGGTAGACTTTGTAATGAACAAAGATGGAGATAACTTCAATCCTCCCTCCTTTCAGGGATTTAGAGTGGTGATGGGCCCCTCGCAAGCCACTAGCTTTTCTTGGGTTAATGGTGTGAAAAGTTTTTCTAAAACTTTTTCATACACCATTGCGCCTCTAGAAAAAGGTGCCTTTACAATTGGTCAAGCTACTATTGATATTGACGGAAACTCCTACAAAACAATTCCAGAAAAAGTGACCGTTACAGACGCTGTTAAAAAGCCAAGTGAAGACATGACTGCAGAAGATGTGGCCAATGAAAGCCTCCACTTAGTAGCTGAAGTTTCCAATCAAAATCCGTATTTAAATGAAATGGTTACGGTGGTCTACAAACTATATGTGGGTCCAGACATTAGCGTCACTAACTTTAGGGCCCTTGACAATCCTACTTACAACAATTTCTGGAACCAAGACATTGCGGTAACAAAGTACACCTTTGAGTCTGGTTCATATGAAGGAAAAGCCTCTCAGTACGTGGTTTTAAAAAGAGTGGTATTATACCCTCAAAAATCTGGCGAACTCTCTATAGAGCCTCTTGTTTTAGATGTAACTGCAGAAGTCCCCACTAACAGAAGAGATTTTTTTGGTGGCAGGCTTTTTGCGCAAACCAATAAAACAGTCACAGCAGGTAAGAGAACTATACAGGTAAAAGCCTTGCCAGAGTCTGGAAAACCTGAGTCTTTTTCAGGAGCAGTAGGTTCCTTTGACCTCTTTGTGACAAGTTCAAAAGATATCCTAAACGCCAATGAGTCTTTACAAGCTATAGTAACAGTAACAGGGAGTGGGAACTTAAAGCTCTTTACACTCCCTGAACTTAAATTACCTGCTGCCTTAGAAGTGTATGAGCCAGAATTTAATGAAGCGGTTACTACCAATCAGTCTGGGATGAAAGGGAAAATCAGTAACAACTATACCATTATACCTGCTTTTAAAGGAAAATATCCCATACCAGAAATAAGTTTCAGCTATTTTGATCCAAACTTAGAAAAATACATCAGCCTACAATCTAAACCCATCATTATCAATGTGATTGAGGGGCCTTTACAAACAAACGAAAAGACAAAAGAAGAAAATTCAGAAAAAGCCTCTGTAAACAAACAAGCTTTAACTGTTTCACAGCAGGCGTTTGGGTTTATAAAAACAAATACCTCTCTGGTTAAAAAAACTCAAAAACCCTTTTTTAGTAGCTTGCTCTTCTATGTACTATGGCTACTACCCTTACTGCTTATTCCCTTAGTGGTGTTTCTGATTAAAAAACAAAGAGAAAAACAAGGAGACTTAGTAGGTTTGTTAAGTAAAAGAGCTCAAAGATTGGCTGCAAAATTCTTGTCAGAAGCCAAACAGGCAAGAGGGAATAAAGAAGATTTTTATGTGGCTCTAGAAAAGGGTCTCCAATTGTACCTGAAAGGAAAGTTGCAAATTGAAACGGCAGATTTTAACAAAGAAAACATTACCCTAGTGTTTGAGGCTAGGAAGGTTAACCAGGATAGCATTCAGTCATTTATATTGTTATTAGAACACTGTGAGGCAGCCAGATACGGTCCCTTTACAGCTGTAGAAATAGCTGCAGACTATCAAGACGCCATAAAAACTATTAGTGAATTAGACAGCCAATTATAAGTCATGAAAAAGTATATGAAAATATTTTTATTGTTATGGTGCTTGGGAGCAAGTCTTTCTCTAATTGCGGCATCACAAACAGAAGATGAAATCTCTTTTTTTAATGCAGCCACCAGGGCCTACAATGAGGCAAATTATAAATTGGCCATAGATTATTACGAGAAAATTTTAGAAGACGGCTACCACAGTGCATCCCTTTACTACAATATGGGGAATGCTTATTACAAGCAAAATAAGATTGGTCAAAGCATTTATTATTTTGAAAAAGCCTTGCTGCTAGAACCCACAGACACAGAGGTGCTTAAAAACTTAGGATTTGCACAAAAAATGACCATAGACGCTATCCCTACTAAAGAAGAAAACGGACTGGGAAGAACCTATGAACAATTTATTTCCCAATACAGCCTCCACTTTTGGAGCCTACTGGCTATTGGTGCTATGCTGCTAGGTGTTTTCTCATATCTTTTTTATTATATAGCCAGAGATCCCAAGCAAAAAAGAGTGGGGTTTTCTCTTTCCTTGTTATTATTAATAGTTTCAGTTCTAAGCTATACCAATGGGTTCTTTTTAGAAGAGTCTCACAGTGAAGACAATCCTGCCATTATTTTTGAAACGGCCAAGGTACTTTCAGAGCCAAATAATTTAGGTATTCAAGCCTTTGAACTTCATGAAGGCACTAAAGTACAAGTACTAGAATCATTTGAAAGCTGGATGAAAGTTGAAATTTCAGACGGTCAGAGGGGTTGGCTCAAGGAAAAGCAACTTAAATTATTAAAAGACTAAAAAAGGATTTAAATGTTTTATGTCAATCATATAAACATTTTATGCATCTTTGTAATATTGCTTTATTCAAAAAACATATGGGTTTTTATTTCAGGAATTTTATTCCTCTGGACTTTTTTTGCCATTCTCCCAAGCATCGTTATTTATTCCTCAAATAATATTGAAAAACATTTTTCTAATGGAAATCTAGAGGGAGAACCTCAGCAAGAAGAAGAAAAACAAGAATTTAAAAAAGAGTGTTTTTCTTCTCATTTAAATAGAGAATTTAAAATATTATCAAATACTAATAACAACAAAATTATCTTTAATATCCTAGATTTTTATAACTCTCCTACCAATGACATTGTGGTGCCTCCACCTAAGAAATGTTAAATCTATTTTAATTAAAACAGCTTGCTTTTCAAAATATAAAAAGTGGTACACCTATTTAAATGTGTCAATTTTTTTATGTCATTACAATGAAATTGAAAATAAAAGTGTTAAGTAATCATCATGAATCTCAATAAAAAACATGGATTTAAACAAAGTATTTGAAAATAATGAAGCGTGGGTAAAAGAGAAGCTCTCCACTGATAAAAATTATTTTAAGGAATTAGGAAAAGGACAAAGTCCAGAATTATTATATATAGGGTGCTCAGATTCTCGTGTCACCACAGAAGACTTAATGGGCTTAGGTCCCGGAGAGGTGTTTGTACACAGAAACATTGCTAATATGGTCATTAGCATAGACCTGAATGTCATGTCTGTGGTAAATTATGCCGTAGATCATTTAAAAGTAAAACATATTGTAGTCTGTGGGCATTATGCCTGCGGGGGGGTAAAAGCAGCTATGCAGTCTGCAGATTTAGGCATTTTAAACCCTTGGCTTAGAAACATTAGGGATGTATACCGCATTCACAGAAAAGAGTTAGATAGCATAGTAGATGAAGAACTCAAATACGACCGCCTTGTTGAACTAAACGTTCAAGAACAGTGTATAAACCTTATAAAAATGGCTGCAATTCAAAAAGCAGCAAGAGACAGGGGTCTAAAAGTACACGGCTGGATTTTTGATATACATACTGGAAGGCTCATAGATCTAAAAATAGACTTTGAAGGTATTTTAAAAAATATCATGGAAATCTACCACTTAGATTAAAGCTTTACCAAACTCCACTATAAACATCTAGTCACCTGCCAGAGGTAGCTGACTTTCCATTTCTATAAAAAATGAAAAATACTATTTTTAAAAACATCAAAGGAGATCTTTTTGGAGGAATTACGGCAGGGATTGTAGCCCTACCTCTAGCGCTGGCTTTTGGAGTCTCATCTGGTCTTGGCCCAGATGCTGGTTTATACGGCGCCATTTTTATAGGCGTTTTTGCCGCTATTTTTGGCGGAACCTCCACACAAATTAGTGGGCCAACAGCTCCCATGACTGCCGTGAGTTTGTTGGTAGTCTCTGGAATAGTGGCTAGTAATAACGGAGACATTTCTAAAGCACTCCCTATTATTCTTGCCGTATTTTTATTGGCAGGACTCATACAAATTACACTTGGAATAAGTGGCGTAGGAAAATATATTAGGTATATTCCCTATCCGGTGGTATCTGGATTTATGACCGCTATTGGAGTGATTATAATCATCACTCAATTACTGCCTAGTTTAGGGTATTCGCCTAAGGATGATATTCAATACGTCAATAGATTTAAGGCCCAAGCAGAAGAAGTCTTACTGGAAAAAATATTAAAAGATGAAGCCGGCCAAGGATATTTAGTCTTAGAAGATTTTACTGAAACTCAAAAAAGAGCAGCGCTAGTAAGCCCCCAAGACATACAAGTAGAAGCACAACTATTAGCTAAAGATCAAGCCAAAACAGTTTGGGGTACTCTAAAGGTGTTGCCAAACGCACTTAAAAATATTAATTATTTAGAGTTAGCGCTGGCGGTGGGGACCATCTTTATTATATTTGGTTTTAAACGCATTACAACAGCAGTACCTAGCACCTTAATAGCACTGCTTGTTGTCTCTGGAATTGCAGTGGGCTTTAATTTAAACTACCTCACCATTGCAGCCATTCCTCAAGGTTTTCCCATGCCACACCTAGAGTTATTTACGGCCTTTGAACTAAGTGCTGTAGCACCCTATATCTTTACGGCCCTGTCATTAGCCCTATTAGGTGCTATTGACTCTTTGCTCACCTCTGTAGTGGCAGACAATATGACTAAAACCAAGCACCAGCCCAACAAAGAACTTATTGGCCAAGGAATAGGAAACAGTGTAGCAGCAGTATTTGGCGGTATTCCAGGTGCAGGAGCTACCATTAGAACAGTGGTTAATATTAATGCAGGAGGTAAAACAAGGCTGTCTGGCGTCATAGCAGGAATTTTATTATTGGTTGTTTTATTAGTCTTAGGGCCCATAGCCTCTAAAATACCGGCAGCAGTCTTAGCAGGAATTCTCATCACTGTAGGAATTGGAGTAATGGATTATAAAGGCCTAAGAGCCATGCCTTATATTCCACGCTCAGAAGTAGCTATTATGTTACTAGTAATGATCTTATCTGTCTTTTGGGACTTAGTAAGCGCTGTAGGAATTGGTTTGGTCTTGGCTTCCCTGATTTTTATGAAAAAAATGGGTGATGTCACCGCGGAGGAATCTAATATTGAAAGGCTAGAATCTTCTAAAGACAGCTCCTGGGAAGAAGAAAAAACACTCCCTAAAAATCTGTTAGAAAAAGTATTTATAAAACACCTAAATGGTCCGGTCTTTTTTGGTGCTACTAGTGAATTACAAGCCCTGTCTCTTCAAATTCCAAAAGAGGCAAGCGCCGTAATTATAAGGATGGAGAAGGTACCCTATCTAGACCAATCTGGTTTGTATACCTTAGAAGACATTACGCTCAATTTAAGGCAGAAAGATATACAGGTATTATTTGTAGGGGTTCAAAAACAACCCCTCTATTTACTAAAACAAATTAAAATAGTGCCAGACCTCATTCCAACAAAAGACATTTATAAGTATTTTACAGATTGTGTAAAAGACCTGAGCGCTTTTAAGGAAGAAAGGCTTTAGGGTTCGTTGGAATATATTAAATTTGTGATCTTAATCTCTTGTGCAAAATGCACAATATGACTTAGCCATGGTAGATCAATTAAAAAAACACTTAGAAACAATAGCCGCATTTCACTCTAAAGATTTGGCGGAAATTGAATCTTTTAGAATAGAGTACTTAGGAAAAAAAGGGGTTTTAACAGATTTGTTTGCCGCTTTTAAAAAGGTACCTAATGAAGAGAAAAAAGCCTTTGGCCAACTGCTTAATGAACTTAAAGAAGCAGCTACTGAAAAAATAAACTCCCTTAAAGAAACCTTAGAAGAAGGTCAAACTAGAGTGGGTGTTTATGGAGATTTAACAAGGCCTGGAGCCCCTATTGCTCTGGGTTCAAGACATCCAATTTCTCTGGTTAAAAACCAAATCATTGAAATCTTTTCAAGAATAGGGTTTAATGTGTCTGAAGGACCAGAAATGGAAGATGATTGGCATAATTTTACAGCCTTAAACCTCCCAGAATACCATCCTGCTAGAGATATGCAGGACACCTTTTTCATTCAAACAAATCCAGACATATTATTGAGAACTCACACTTCATCTGTTCAGGTGAGGTATATGGAAAACAATACCCCTCCCATTAGAACCATCTCTCCAGGAAGGGTTTTTAGAAATGAAGCTATTTCTGCAAGGTCACACTGTTTTTTTCACCAAGTAGAAGGTTTGTACATAGATAAAGATGTTTCCTTTGCAGATTTAAAACAAACCCTTCAGTTTTTTACAGAGTCCCTATTTGGAAAGTCTAAAATTAGACTGAGGCCCTCTTATTTTCCTTTTACAGAACCCAGCGCAGAGGTAGACGTTTATTGGGGGTTAGAAACAGAAACAGACTATAAAATGACTAAGGGAACCGGCTGGTTAGAAATCATGGGGTGTGGAATGGTAGACCCCAATGTATTAAAAAATTGCGGCATTGATCCTCAAGAATACTCTGGCTTTGCCTTTGGAATGGGAATAGACAGAATTGCCTTACTCCTTCACCAAATTTCTGACATTAGGCTTTTAAGTGAAAATGATATTAGGTTCCTCTCTCAATTCAAAAGTACCTTCTAGGATATAAATCAGTCGTTTTTAGATTAAAAAGCATTTTAAAAATATTTTCAGTCTGTTTAATAAGCTGAGTTTGTGAGTTAAAAATTTTTAATGTCGGCCATAGGCCCTACCATTTTGTAAAAGGTTTTTCACTTAAAGAAGCATTGTAATAAGCTGTATTACCAGTGACTTCTTCACCCAACCAGGCTGGCTTTTCAAAACTATCTGTGGCTTGGCTCAATTCAATTTCAGCCACTACCAAACCCTCGTTAAGCCCTTTAAAAATATCTATTTCAAAAATATGAAAGCCAACAGCTACTTCATACCTTGTTTTTTCAATAATCCCCTCCTTACAAAGTTTTAAAAGTGCCTTTGCCTCTTCTAAAGAAATATTTTTCTCCCACTCAAATCTTGTAGTTCCGTCACTAGAGCCAATACCTTTAATAGTAATCCAACCAGAACTGTCAGAAATCCTAATTCTTACCGTCCTATTGGGGTCTGTGCTTAAAAACCCCTGAGATAATTCAGTGGCACTGCTTGCAGACATAATAAAAGAATGATCCTTCACTAAAAACTTTCTCTCAATTTCTATCATATAGGATAAAGATAGTAAAGCTTTGTAATTCTGCTTTCACTATGTTTTAAAATATACTTTAATTGGTAGTACATTTGAAAACAGATGAGTTCCCCAACAGAAAGTATATTAGAAAGAAAAATTATCCACATAGACATGGATGCCTTTTTTGCTTCTGTAGAACAGCTAGACCATCCTGAGCTTCAAGGCAAACCAATTGCAGTAGGGGGTGGAGAAAAAAGAGGCGTGGTAGCAGCCGCTAGCTATGAGGCTAGAAAATTTGGAGTGAGGTCTGCCATGGCTAGCGCATTGGCTATAAAAAGATGCCCCCAGCTTATTTTTGTCAAACCCAGGTTTGAACGTTACAAAGAAATCTCCCTTCAAATTAGAAGTATTTTTCTATCCTATACAGATTTAGTAGAACCTCTTTCTTTAGATGAGGCTTATTTAGACGTTACAGAAAATAAAAAAGGAAATCCTTCGGCCAGTCTCATGGCCCAAGAAATTAGAAAAAAGATTTATGAAAAAACAGGGCTCACCGCCTCTGCAGGTATTTCCATTAATAAGTTTGTAGCCAAAATTGCCAGTGATTACAACAAACCCAATGGTCAAAAAACAATCGCACCAGAAGAAGTACTTCTCTTTTTAGAACAATTAGACATCAGAAAATTCTTTGGTATTGGCCAAGTTACAGCAGATAAGATGTATGCCATTGGGATATTTACTGGATTAGATTTAAAATTAAAATCTGAGCTGTTTTTAAGCCAGCAATTTGGCAAAAGCGGGCGCTACTTCTATCAAGCAGTTAGGGGTATTCATTTAAGTGAAGTAAAACCACATAGGCTGCAAAAGTCTGTGGGAGCAGAGAGAACTTTTTCTGAAAATATTAGCAGTGAGGTCTTTTTAAAGGAAAAAATTACTAAAGTGGCAAAAGAGCTCTCTAAAAGATTAGCAACATCTAAGCTAGCAGGTAAAACCATTACACTTAAGCTAAAATATTCAGACTTTAACCTTCAAACTAGGTCAAAAACTATTGCTTATTATATTTCAGATGCCAATTTAATAGACGAGATCGCAAAAGAACTCCTCTATCAAGAGCCCTTAGAAAACTCGGTGCGTCTATTAGGTATTTCATTGAGTAAACTAAACAATGAAGAAAAAACAAAAAATTCACAGACCCCTATTAGTGTGCAACTTTATATAGATTTTTAAAATATAAAGCCCCACACCATATGCTGTAGGGCTTATTTTTAACACCCAAAAAACTATTGGGGTCATTGTGTATTATAAAATATCAGATATTTTTAATGTATTCACCATGCCTCTTTCCTTAATAGGCATTGAAGCTAAGTTAATAATCATATCTCCTTTGGTTACATAACCTGCCTGCTTAGCCATATTATTCAAGTCTTCAATGGTTTGGTCTGTAGAAACCATACTGTCATAATAGAATGCTTTTACGCCCCACAACAAATCTAACTGAGTTAGAATTCTCTTATTAGAAGTAAATACTAAAATATGTGAAGCAGGTCTCCATGCAGAGATTTGGTAAGCAGTATAACCGCTATTGGTCAAAGTAGAAATGGCAGTGGCATTTATCTCATTGGCCATAATGGCTGCGTGGTAACAAACAGACTTAGTCATGTACCGTCTGGTGCGCTCTTTGGGGGGCGTTAATGGTACCTGGATAAGGTCTGAATGCTCTACAGCTCTTAATATACTACTCATCTTCTCAATTACTTGAACAGGGTATTTACCCACAGAAGTCTCTCCAGAAAGCATGACAGCGTCTGCGCCATCCATTACAGAGTTAGCCACGTCATTCACTTCTGCTCTTGTAGGAGTGAGGCTGTCTATCATAGTCTCCATCATTTGGGTAGCAATAATAATAGGTTTGCGGGCATGCTTGGCTTTTAATACCAACTGCTTTTGAATTAAAGGAACTTCTTCTGCTGGAATTTCTACTCCCAAATCTCCACGAGCAACCATTAATGCGTCTGTGTGATGTATAATTTCATCAATATTTTCTATAGCCTCTGGCTTTTCAATTTTAGAAATAATAGGGATTTTAACGTCTGAATGCTTGGCAATTAATTCTTGTAGGTCTATAATGTCTTGACTAAAACGCACAAAAGAGAGCGCCATCCAATCTACTTTCTCCCCAATAGCAAAAATAGCATCCTTAATATCCTTCTCTGTTAAAGCAGGTAAAGACACCTTCGTATTTGGTAGGTTTACTCCTTTTTTAGATTTTAAAGGACCTCCCTGAATGACCTTCGTAAGTACTTCATCTGTGCCATTGGTGCTCACCACTTCAAACATAAGCTTACCGTCATCTAAAAGCACGCGTTCTCCAACTTTTACATCCTTAGGAAAGCTTTTATAAGTCATATAAGCCCTAGAAGCATTCCCTACAAATACAGTTCCAGTAGCAAATGTGAATGCGTCACCAGGCACAACCGTTACATCGTCTTCCATCACACCAACTCTTAATTTTGGGCCTTGTAGATCTGCCAGTATAGAAGTGTACAATCCTAACTCTTCATTGAGTTCTCTAATCATTTTAATCCTCTCACTAACATCTGCGTAATCTGCATGAGAAAAATTAATCCTAAACACATTAACCCCAGCTAACATCATATCTCTCAAGATAGATTTTGAACTTGTAGCGGGACCTAGGGTGGCTACTATTTTTGTTTTTTTAGCACTTGGCATATTAAAAAATTAAGTTATTTTTAGATTTTATTTGGTTGTAATCTATTTCAAAAGCGGTTACAATAACAGCCATTTGTTTTAATTGAGCCACCAACTGAGCTATATTTAAATATCCTTCATCTTCAATCTTTAAAAAAAAATCAACTCCTTTGTGCTCAGGAATTAAATACTGCTTTTTTTCTAAAGGTGTTTCGCTGAAAAGATCTTGTGATTCTAGCGCAGCTGAACTAAGCTGCTTATTAGATAATAGTGCCCAATAAGAGTCTGTCCGGGCGTCTTGCCAATCAAACACAGAAAATTGAGCAGCTGTGTTTAAATTAAGATTATTTTTTTGCCTTTTAAATTTTGTTTTTAGATGTATGTTTAACCAGTAGACCAAACGGTAGGCTTCAAGAGAAGTATGAATGGCTATTAGTGAATACTCAGCGTCATAAAAATTAATAGAAATTTTATGTAATGCCGGCATATATACATCTGTATTTAAACAAATATATGTATTAAACGCTTGCTACAGGCAGGGCCCAGTGCTTAAAGTGTATAAAAAATTACGAAAACGATTGAATTAGGGCCTCTGAGGTAAAACTTTTTAAATTCCAGCGGCTCCTTCCTTCATCTTTTCCTGCAAAACAAAAAATGCGCGTTTAGATGCGTTCTCTTCTGCTTTCTTTTTAGAGGTAGCCCTACCTTTTGCCACTACTTGTTTATCTATAAATAGCTTTACAGAAAAATGCTTAATGGGGTCATTGCCAGAATCTTCATACACCTGAAAATTAAAAGCTTTTTTTTCTTTTTGACACCACTCTATCAATAGACTTTTATAGGAAATAACCTTGCCTTCTAGCTTGGCAATATCTACATGGGGCTCAATAATTTTTAGGCGAATAAAACGCTCACAGTACTTATAGCCTTTGTCTAAGTAAATAGCCCCTACCAAGGCTTCAAAAACATTTCCGTGAATATTCTCTCCAAAATGATCTTTGTGAACCTTAGAGTCTACAAAAGAAAGGAGTTGTAGTTCCTTTCCCAATTCGTTTAGGTGTTCTCTACTCACAATTTTAGACCTCATTTTAGTGAGGTATCCCTCATCTGCAGTGGGTACTTCATTAAAAATATACTTAGAAATAATAGCGCCCAACATAGCGTCTCCTAAAAACTCAAGACGCTCGTAGTTTAAAGGGTTCCCAAAAGGATCTTTTAGGTGAAGTGACCTGTGAATAAATGCCTTCTTGTAAATGGAAAGGTCTTTGGGCCTAAAACCTATAATTTGCCTTATTCCCATAAAAAAATTCCCGTCCTCTTTAGAATGGGAATTAAAAATAGGTGTGCGCAATTTCATTATTAAGCTTCAAATTTTTTAAACAACACACAAGCATTATGGCCTCCAAAACCAAAAGTATTGCTCATAGCCACCCTTACTTCTCTAGGTTGTGCCTTATTTAAAGTTAAGTTGAGGGTAGGGTCTATATTTGGATCTGCCTCTGTGTGGTTAATAGTGGGAGGAACCAAACTGTATTTCATAGCTAAAATAGACGCAATAGCCTCTATAGCACCCGCAGCACCCAATAAGTGGCCCGTCATAGATTTGGTAGAGTTAATATTAATAAGTGGGGCATGACTTCCAAAAACCTTAGAAATAGCCTTCAATTCTGCTACATCTCCAAGTGGCGTAGAAGTTCCATGAGTATTAATAGCATCTACCTGGTCTGGAGTCATTCCTGCATCTTTTAAACAGTTTTGCATGACCCTTACCACTCCAATTCCCTCTGGATGTGGCGCAGTCATATGGTAAGCGTCAGAGGTCATACCACCACCTGCTACCTCACAATAAATATGTGCGCCTCTTGCTAGCGCATGTTCGTATTCTTCTAAAATAAGAGCTCCCGCTCCTTCTCCTAAAACAAAACCATCTCTGGTAACATCAAATGGTCTAGAAGCTGATTCTGGACTTTCATTTCTAGTAGATAATGCGTGCATGGCGTTAAAACCACCCATACCAGCAATAGTTACAGCAGCCTCACTTCCTCCAGAGACAATGACGTCACAGTGGCCAAGTCTAATGTAATTTAAAGCGTCTATAAGAGCGTTAGAAGAAGAAGCACAGGCAGAAACCGTGGCGTAGTTAGGACCCATAAACCCATGTTTAATAGAGATATTGCCAGGAGCAATATCTGCAATCATCTTTGGAATAAAAAACGGATTAAAACGGGGAGATCCGTCTCCTGCTGCATAGTTCAATACCTCGTTTTGAAAAGTCTCTAAGCCCCCTATACCAGCGCCCCAAATTACACCTACTCTAAATTTATCTAACGCAGCCTCATGCAAGCCTGCGTCCGCAATGGCCTCATCTGCAGCCACCATGGCATACTGGGCAAATTTATCTAGTTTTCTAGCCTCTTTTCTATCAAAAAAATCTTCTGGATTATAGCCCTTAAGCTCACAGGCAAATTTTGTTTTAAAGTGGGTGTTGTCAAAGTGGGTAATAGGACCTGCCCCACTTTTACCTGCCTTTAATGCTTCCCAATAAGAGGCTATATTGTTACCAATAGGAGTTAAAGCTCCCATTCCAGTAACCACTACGCGCTTTAGTTGCATGTAATCTATTTTAATTTTATACTGAATACAAATGTAATTTAAAAAAAATTATCCATGCAGTTATACACCACACGGATAATTTACAATGTTTTAATATATCGTGAAATTACTTAGCTCCCTCAATATAAGTGATGGCTTGGCCCACAGTAGCAATGTTCTCTGCTTGGTCATCTGGAATTTGGATGTCAAATTCTTTCTCGAATTCCATAATTAACTCAACAGTGTCCAATGAATCGGCCCCAAGGTCGTTGGTAAAACTTGCTTCAGTAACAACTTCGTTTTCGTCAACGCCTAATTTATCTACGATAATGGCCTTTACTCTTGATGCAATGTCTGACATAATAATCTGGTTTTTAAATTTTATATGTTTGCAAAAATAAAAAACTTTGGATTAATAACGCCATTTGTGTCTAAAATGTATCGTATTTTTAACAATTCCTAGTGAATTAGCCCTATTTGGACTCTAAATAAAATGCTTAAAAAAAGATTCTCATGAAAAACATAGCGTTATTTGCCTCGGGAGGCGGCTCTAATGTAGTAAATATAGCAAAATTCTTTCAAAAACAAGAGGGTATAAAAATTTCCTTAGTGGTTACAAATAACCCAAGCGCAAAAGTGATTGAAAAATGCAAAAATCTTGGAATTCCTTTGGTCTATCTCTCAAAAGAGGGTTTTCTGGAAGAAAATACCTTAGAAAAAATGCTAAAAGGCTTCTCTATAGATCTTATTGTTCTAGCAGGCTTTCTCTTAAAAATACCACAAGGCCTCATTAAAGCGTATTTTAATAAAATAATAAATATTCACCCTTCTCTTCTTCCCAGCTATGGCGGAAAGGGAATGTACGGCATGCACGTGCACCGCGCTGTCAAGGCTGCTGGAGAGATAGTGTCTGGCATTAGTATTCACTACGTAAATGAAAACTATGACCAAGGAGCTCTTATCTTTCAAGCTAAAACTACTATTACACCCAAAGACAGCCCAGAAGATATAGCGGCAAAAGTACAGGCCTTAGAAGCCCTTCATTTTCCAAAAATTATAGCACAAATACTTTATGACTAAAGCGGATGTTCACGTGTATACAGACGGCGCAGCAAGTGGAAACCCAGGGCCGGGCGGCTATGGAATTGTAATGGAATGGGTGGGAACTCCCTATAAAAGAGAGTTTGCGCAAGGCTTTACGCATACCACCAACAACAGGATGGAATTATTGGCGGTAATAGAAGCGCTCAGAAAACTAAAAAAAGCGCCTCTAAATGTATTGGTTTTCACAGATTCTAAATACGTGGTAGACTCGGTAGAGAAAAAATGGCTGCAGCGCTGGGAGAAAACAAACTTTAAAGACAAAAAAAATGTGGACCTCTGGAAAGAATTTCTTAAAATTTACTCCAAACATCAAGTTAAATTTCAATGGATTAAGGGCCACAACAACCACCCTCAAAATGAAAGATGTGACGCCCTGGCAGTTGCCGCATCTAAGAGTAAAGACCTTTTTATAGACAGCGGTTTTATAAAAAGCAATTAAAAGATATAAAAAACCAACCCCCACCCAGAACACTAGATAGAGGTTCCTTATATTTGCAATAAATTTTTAAGAATGGGAAAATTACTTGTAGTAGGAACCGTCGCTTTTGACGCTATTGAAACTCCTTTTGGGAAAACAGATAAAATACTAGGAGGCGCTGCTACTTATATAGCACTAGCCGCAAAAAGTGTTGCAGACATAGATACGGCAATTGTTTCTGTAGTAGGAGAAGATTTTCCAGAGGCATATTTACAGCTTTTTAAAGACAGACATATCGATATCAGTGGCCTAGAAATAGTGCCCGGTGGTAAAACATTTTTTTGGAGTGGTAAATACCACAACGACTTAAATGTGAGAGACACACTTGCTACTGAACTAAATGTATTGGCAGACTTCCAACCAGTGGTTCCAAAAAACTTTATGGACGCGGACATTGTCATGCTGGGAAATTTACACCCTGGAGTACAGCTCAGTGTGATAGACCAAATGGCCGCCAAACCCAAGCTAATTGTATTAGACACTATGAACTTTTGGATGGATCACACACTAGATCTCCTTTTAGAAGTGATAAAAAAAGTAGACGTCATTACTATTAATGACGAAGAAGCCAGACAACTTACAGGAGAGTACTCCCTAGTAAAAGCTGCTACTAAAATTCACAAAATGGGCCCTGAATATATAGTCATTAAAAAAGGAGAGCACGGCGCATTGTTGTTCCATGAAGGCCATGTATTTTTTGCACCTGCCTTACCTTTGGAAGAAGTTTTTGACCCAACAGGAGCAGGAGACTCTTTTGCTGGAGGCTTTGTGGGCTACCTAGCTAAAAGCGAAAATATTTCTTTTGAAAACCTCAAAAATGCAGTTATTCACGGTTCTAATGTAGCCTCTTTCTGTGTAGAAAAATTTGGAACAGAAAGACTAGTAAGCTTAGACAATCACCAACTAAAAACACGCTTAAAGCAGTTTACTGCCCTCACGCAATTTGATATAGACCTTTCATAAAATCGCCCGAAAGGGCACATCTGCACCTAATTATGAGTGACGCCATTAAACACGAATGTGGAATTTCCTTAATCAGGCTTTTAAAGCCTTTGGAATATTACAAAGAGAAGTACGGGACTGCCTTTTACGGGGTAAACAAAATGTACCTCATGATGGAAAAACAACACAATAGGGGGCAGGATGGAGCTGGTTTTGCCAGCATTAAACTAGACATGCCTGCTGGGTCTAGGTATATGAGTAGGGTGCGATCTGCAGAACAACAGCCCATTCAAGATATTTTTGCGCAAATTAACAAGCGTATTAGCTCAGAAATTGCTGCAAATCCAACATACAAAGACAATGTGGCCTTACAAAAACAGCACGTCCCTTATATAGGAGAATTGCTCTTAGGGCATGTACGTTACGGAACTTTTGGGAAAAATTCTATTGAAAATGTGCACCCTTTTTTAAGACAAAACAACTGGATGCACCGCAATCTGATTGTAGCGGGTAACTTTAATATGACTAATGCCAAGGAGCTATTTGAAAATTTAGTAACCATAGGCCAGCACCCTAAAGAAGACTCAGATACTGTCACGGTCATGGAAAAAATAGGCCATTTCCTAGATGACGCTGTGGCTAAATTATACAAGGAAATTAAAAAAGAAGGCTATACCAAAATGGAGGCGTCAGCTATTATAGCAGAGCGCTTAAACGTAGCTAAAATTCTAAAAAAAGCCTGTAAAAACTTTGATGGTGGTTACGCCATGGCTGGATTAATTGGCCATGGAGACGCCTTTGTTCTCAGAGACCCAGCCGGCATTAGACCTGCTTATTACTACGCAGATGACGAGGTGGTGGTGGTAGCCTCAGAGCGTCCAGCCATTCAAACGGTCTTTAATGTGCCCTTTGAAGAGGTCATAGAGCTAGATCCAGGAGCAGCTATTTTAGTGAAGAAAAATGGAGAGATTAGTTTTAAACAAATTCTAGAACCCTTAGAAAGAAAAGCCTGTTCTTTTGAGCGTATTTACTTTTCAAGAGGGAGTGACAAAGAAATATACCAAGAGCGAAAAGCGCTAGGTAAATACCTTTTTCCACAAATATTAGAAAGCATAGAAGGAGACATTAGAAACTCCGTGTTTTCTTATATCCCAAATACCGCTGAAACTTCATTTTTTGGAATGGTTAGAGAGGCTCAAAACCACATGAATAGAGAGAAAGAAGCGCAAATTCTAGCTATTGGTAGAGACATTACCAGCCAAGAACTCCACGAAATCTTAGAGGTAAGACCCCGCATTGAAAAAGTAGCCATTAAAGACGCCAAACTCAGGACTTTTATTAGCCAAGACAGTGGGAGAGATGACTTAGTGGCTCACGTATATGACGTAACCTACGGCTCAGTAAAAACCACAGACAATTTGGTGATCATAGATGACTCTATTGTGAGAGGCACCACACTGGAAAAGAGTATTCTTAAAATTTTAGATCGCTTAGGACCCAAGAAAATTGTAGTAGTGTCTTCTGCCCCCCAAATTAGGTACCCAGACTGCTACGGCATAGACATGGCCAAACTAGAAGACTTTATAGCCTTTAAAGCAGCACTAGCACTTCATAAGGAGCGCAACACTATGCATTTGGTAGAATCTATTTACAAGAAATGTAAGGCGCAATTGCTGTCTAAAGATGCCGATGTTATAAACTATGTAACTGAATTCTACGCCCCTTTCACTGTAAAAGAAGTCTCAAAAAAAATTGGGGAATTGCTCACCGCGCCAGAAATTAGAGCCTCTGTAGACATTGTTTATCAGTCTATAGAGAACCTTCATTTAGCTTGCCCTAATAATTTAGGAGACTGGTACTTTACAGGAGATTATCCTACGCCAGGAGGTAATAGGGTTGTAAACAGGGCTTTTGTAAACTTTTATGAGGGTAAAAACGAAAGGGCTTACTAGAAAAGCGATTTTTTTAAAAATAAAGTTATAATAAAGACGAGTTTTAGGCTAAAAAAGAGTGTAAATAATAAAAAAAGTGTCGATCATCGAAAAAAAGTGTCGGTCACCGATTAAATTTTTTTTAACAGAATATACTACATACTTTTAAAGAACCAGAAACACTATTAGGTTACGTTCTTGGTAAGATTTGGGGAAGAAAAGGCAGTGCTTACACTGCCTTTTCTTATTTAAAAAAGCCGCTCAGTTTCCTGAGCGGCTTTTTCATAAAGTGAGTAGTAAACTACCCTACAAAATAATTAGATTTACTTATTGGCCCGATATAAAGCTGTGGCATTTTCCCAATTAATTACATTGAAAAAAGCACTTACATAATCTGGTCTTCTATTTTGGTAATTAAGGTAGTAGGCGTGCTCCCATACGTCCAATCCTAAAACAGGAAAACCACCACAACCAATACCTGGCATAAGTGGGTTGTCTTGATTGGCAGTAGAGCAGATTTCCAATTTTCCTCCTTTGTGCACACAAAGCCACGCCCATCCAGATCCAAATCTGGTAGCGGCAGCCTTGGAGTAGGCTTCTTTAAAAGCATCAAAAGAGCCAAAAGAAGCCTCTATAGCAGCGCCTAAATCTCCAGAAGGGGTGCCGCCACCTTTAGGACTCATAGAATTCCAGAATAAATTGTGGTTATAAAAACCACCTCCATTGTTTCTGACAGCGCCATTATTCATGTCTAAACCACCCAAAATAGCTTCAATAGAAGCGTTTTCATGAGCGGTTCCAGTAAGGGCTGCATTTAAATTATTGGTATAACCCTGGTGGTGTTTGCTATGGTGAATTTCCATAGTACGGGCGTCTATATGAGGCTCCAAAGCGTCATAAGCGTAATCTAATTTTGGTAAATCAAAAGCCATAATTATTTATTTTAAGGATTTGTAAAAACTGATCAAATTTACAATAAGTATGCTAAACCATAGCAATAATGACTAAGAACTCTCTAATAATGTGTAATTTGCATTAAAAAATAAGGGTGCTGAACAATTACCTCATTTACAACGCATCTGCTGGGTCTGGTAAGACTTATACGCTTACAAAAGCATACTTAATGCTTATTTTAGGCCCTGGGTCTAGTTTTGCCTTTAGTCACATTCTGGCACTAACCTTTACCAATAAGGCAGTCAATGAAATGAAACAGCGTATTTTAAGTAGCCTCACTGACTTCTCTACGCAACCACTACCTAAAAAAAGTGAGTCTATTTTTAATGAGGTAGCTCAAGCCCTGTTTATAGACCACGCTAGCCTTCAAAAGAAGGCAAAACAAGTGCTGCAACAGCTGCTCCACAATTACGCTTTTTTTGAGGTCTCAACCATAGATAAATTTAACCACAGGATCATTAGAACCTTTGCTAAAGACTTAAAGCTCCCTCAAAATTTTGAGGTGCAATTAGACACAGGCCTTATTTTAAGAGCGGCTGTAGACAGCCTTTTAGACAGGGTAGGACAAGACGTCCTGCTCACAGAAATAATGGTGGCCTTTGCCTTAGAAAAAATAGCGGAAGACAAGAGTTGGGACCTAAGCTTTGACCTTATGAGTATTGGCAAGCTCCTTTTTAATGACCTTGACATAGAAGCCTTAGCCGCTTTGAGTCATAAAAAATTAACAGACTTTGAAGCCCTAAAACAAAAGCTCAAAAAAGAGAGGGAAAAAACATCTGCCTTAGCTGTAAGTGCTGCTGAGGAAATAAAAACCCTGATTTCTAAAAATGGACTGGAACACAAAGACTTTTCTGGCGCCTACCTGCCTAAATTTATTGATAAAATCACAGATAAACAAACCCCAGAAACATCGGGCAAATGGCTTACAGAATTTGATGAAAAAAATCCTTATGCCGCTAGTAGACCTGAAGCCACAAAGGTAATTATAGACAGTATTAAACCAGATATAAGCCGATATTTAAAGATTATTTTAGAGGGCCTTTCACAAAAAAGTTTTTTTGAAAATGCCTATAAAAATTTACTGCCTTTAAACCTCATTAACGCGCTTCAATACCAAGTAAAACAACTCTGTGAAAAAAGAGATTACCTCCCTATTTCTGAATTCAATAGGCTTATTAAAGGAGCCCTTAAAGAACAATCTGTACCTTTTATTTACGAACGCATTGGGGAACAATACCAGCATTTTTTTATTGACGAATTTCAAGACACCTCTGCGCTTCAGTGGCACAACTTAAAGCCCCTTATTGAGAATTCATTAGTTTCTGAAGATGTATCTGGAAACAAGGGTTCTCTATTGTTAGTGGGTGACGCCAAACAATCTATTTACAGATGGAGGGGGGGCAGCGCTATGCAATTCATTGCACTCTGCGAAGGAACAGAAAGTGCTTTTTCTGGACTGCCCCCGCAGGTCATTCAGCTGCCTAAAAACTATAGAAGCCTAGCAGAAATAGTGCGCTTTAACAACAATTTTTTTGGATATATTTCTAACTTTTTATCTAGAGATAATTTTAGTGCCCTCTATAAAAACAGCTCAGAACAGGAAGCAGAAAAAAAAGAAGGTGGGTATGTGTCACTACACTTTTTAGACGTCCCAAAAGAAGAGAAAAAAGACGCCTACTGCAAAGAGGTTTTAAAGACCGTTTTAATGGCCCAATCTAAAGGTTATGAGCTAGGAGACCTTTGTATTCTCACTAGAAAAAAAACAGAGGGGTCTTTGCTGGCTGCCTATTTATTAGCCCAAGACATTGCGGTTGTTTCTTCTGAGTCTTTACTTATAAATAGTCACCCTAAAGTACAATTTCTAATAGGTCTTATTCAATACACGCACCGGGAAGAAGCTGCTTATTTGGCCTACCCTTTGCTAGAATTTTTAGGAGAGAGGCAGTCTAAAATGCCCCTACACCCTTTTATAGCGGAACATCTTTTGCATACAGAACGCTGCTTTTTAAAAAACTACGGTTTTGACAGCTCCCTTTTAAGCCCAGAGAAGTTATATGATTTTTGTGTGTATGCCATTAGCTGCTTTAAACTCAATGATGGAAAAGACGCCTATTTACAATTCTTTTTAGAAGTAGTTGCAGAGGTGGAAATAAAAAAAGGAGGTGGGGTTCATGAATTCCTTGCTTACTGGGAAGAGAAAAAAGATTCTCTTAGTATTAGCGCTCCAGAAGGTTTAAATGCAGTACAAATACTCACCATTCACAAGGCAAAGGGTCTGGAGTTCCCTGTTGTGATTTATCCCTTTGTTGAAACCCCTCTTTATGACGAGAAAATGCCAAAATTATGGGTGCCGGTGCCAGAAAAAGAATACTGTGGATTTGACCATGTATTGCTTAATAAAAATGAAAAACTAGCCTCATTTAGCCCCCTTACAGAGCAGCTTATTAAAGAAGAAGATGAAAAACTAGCGCTAGACGCTATTAACTTATTATACGTAGCTTTAACCAGAGCAGAAAAAGCCCTTTTTATTATTGGTGCTAAGGCTATAAACGCCAAAGGAGAAATAAATACAAAGCAATACTCTGGGGTTTTAATAGATTATTTAAACAACATACAGCTTTGGAATGACAACCAACTTGAGTATTGTTTTGGTGCTTTTGAGCCAGTGGTTACCCCGCACCATAGGTCTGCTCCAACCCCAATACCCTTCCAAGAAAGCGAAAAACACAAAGGCAGTTTTGCACTGCTTTTACACCCGGAAATAAACCAGCCTGCACATTTAAAAGAGGCACAAATAAAAGGGCAGCAACTGCATTTATTACTAGATGTGCTAGAGCGCTTTTCTATGGAAGATGCGCTGCTTAAAGTCTTAGTTGCTTTTCCTAACGCCATTGTATCCTCCTTGGAAAAACAAGCGCTAAACCTTATGCAGCACCCCCTTCTAAAGCCCTATTACAAGAAAGGTGTACGGGCTTTAAATGAAATAGAAATATTTGGAGCGGACGGTCTTACTTCAAGGCCAGACCGTTTGGTTTTTGAAGGAAATGAAGTCACACTAATAGACTATAAAACCGGTATAGAAAAAACAGAAGACTACCAACAGATAGACAACTATGGAGTCCTAATTACAGAGATGGGCTACCAACTAAAAAATAAAATTTTAGTCTATATCTCTAAAGATCATATAGACCCTATATTTGTAACTTAAACTTTATAACACCTTTTATGTATCAGGAAATCAAAACATACTTAGCCCAAGAATTAGAGCAAATTAAAGCAGAAGGTTTATTTAAAAAAGAAAGGGTTATTAGTGGCCCACAAGGGGCCGATGTGCGCCTTAAGGATGGCTCTCAGGTCATTAATCTCTGTTCCAATAACTACTTAGGCCTTTCTGCGCACCCAGAGGTTATTCAAGCGGCAAAAGACACACTAGACTCTCATGGCTTTGGCATGTCTTCTGTGCGTTTTATATGTGGAACACAAGACATTCACAAAGCTTTAGAAAGTAAAATTGCTTCTTTTTACCAGACAGAAGACACCATTCTGTACGCGGCTGCCTTTGACGCCAACGGCGGGGTTTTTGAGCCCCTATTTGGCCCTGAAGACGCTATTATTTCTGACGCCCTAAACCACGCTTCAATTATAGATGGAGTTAGGCTTTGTAAGGCCAAAAGATACCGCTATGCCAATTGTGACATGGAAGATCTAGAGGTGCAACTAAAACAGGCCCAAACAGACGGTGCCAGGTTTAAAATTATTGTGACAGATGGGGTGTTCTCTATGGACGGAGTAGTAGCGCCATTAGATAAAATATGTGACTTAGCAGACCGTTACAACGCGCTGGTCTTGGTAGATGAATGCCACGCAGCAGGTTTTTTAGGAACTACTGGAAGGGGTTCATTAGAGGCCAAAGGCGTTATGGGTAGGGTAGATATTATTACGGGAACCCTAGGAAAGGCCTTGGGCGGTGCCATGGGTGGTTACACTACTGGGAAAAAAGAAATTATAGAAATGCTACGCCAGCGTTCTAGGCCTTATTTATTTTCTAACTCATTAGCCCCAACTATTGTAGGCGCTTCTATAAAAGTTTTTGACCTTATAGAAAATAACACCTCTTTTAGAGACCAATTAGAAGAAAATACCAACTACTTTAAAAAAGGAATTAAAGCGCTTGGATTTGATATAGTAGCGGGTGACTCTGCCATTGTGCCTATTATGCTATATGACGCTCCTTTAGCTCAAAAAATGGCCGCAGATCTATTAAAAGAAGGGGTATATGTCATTGGCTTTTTCTACCCAGTAGTACCAAAAGGCAAGGCTAGAATTAGAGTCCAACTCTCCGCAGCTCTAAGTAGAGAAGAGTTGGACCTGGCTTTAAAGGCCTTTGAAAAAGTAGGAAAGGCCTTAAAAGTAATTTAAACGTTTCAGACACATCCTTATGAAAGCTTTTTTATCTGAAATAGTAGAAGATATTCTTCATGAAGAGACCCAACTATCTAAAACGGTATGGATTTTTCCAAGTAAAAGAGCGGGCGTTTTTGCCAAGGATTATTTAAAAAAACAGATTTCTAAAACGGCCTTTGCGCCAGAATTTTACAGCATTGAATCTTTTGTAACAAAAATAGCTGACATACAAGCAGCTCCTTCAGAAACAGCCCTTTGCTTCCTGTATGAATGCTACTTAGAAAGTGATATTCCAGACAAAGACTCTTTTTCTGCTTTTTTACCATGGGGTACCACCCTACTCCAAGATTACAATGAAATAGACCGCTATGGTGTAAATGCAAAAAAACTATACGGACATATTCAAAACTTACAAGAAGTCTCTCATTGGGCACTGGCGGCAGACCAAACAGAAATGGTTAAAAACTATTTAAAGTTTTGGGAGCAACTGCCTGGTTTGTATGAGCGTTTTACCAATAAAATGCTACAAAAAGGCCAGGGGCACCAAGGGCTTATTTATAAAACAGCCACTCAGAATCTGGAAAGCTATCTAGAAATTCATACAGAAAAAAGATTTTTCTTTATTGGTTTTAACGCGCTAAACACCTCTGAGTCTTCTATTATCCAAACCATTTTAAAAAAAAATAGAGGTCAAGCATTTTGGGATGTAGATCAGTATTTTTTAGACCATCATTTTCATGAGGCTGGTTATTTTATTAGAAAACACAAAAAAGAGTGGCCTTATTTTGAGAAAAATCCAGTTCTGGGCGTTTCTAATTATTTTACAGAAAAAAAAGAAATTCAAATATTTGGCGCTCCAAAAAGTGTTTCACAAGCCCACCTCATTGGCCATTTATTAGAGGGGTTTAGTGAAAGTACTTTAAAAAATACGGCAGTAGTGCTGGGAGATGAAAACTTGTTAAACCCTGTTTTACACACGCTGCCACCCCGTATTAAGGCCAATATTACTATGGGGTACCCACTGTCTAGTGCTGCCTTAGCCAGCCTTGTAAACGCCTTATTTGAATTGCAAACCAGTGGAGAAATTAATGGCTGGTACATAAGCCAGGTAAAAGCTATTTTACAGCACAGATGTCTAATAGAGCTTCTGGACCAAAAGCAAAGGGGAGGGAGCGCTCTATTGCTAAAAAAGTGTCACGAGCTAAACAGCACTTTTACTAGTTTGTCTTTTATGAAAGCACAGCTTCCAAAAGCAGCAAATACATTACAGCTGGTTTTTAAAGACCACAAAGACAGCCCTAAAGATTTTCTTCAATCCCTACTTTCACTCCTAGAGGAATTAGAGAAAATAGGCGCTCTTAAAAAAGATAAAAACCTACTCTCAGAAACGCTGTACTTTAAAGAAATTACTACTGCCCTTCAGCTGCAACTAAAAAACTTTTCTTTTATAGACAATTTAAAGGGTCTTAGGAAATTATACCAGGAACGGCTTGGAAAGGAAAGGCTCAGCTTTAGTGGAGAGGCCCTTTCTGGCTTACAAATTATGGGAATGCTAGAGAGTAGAAATCTAGATTTTGAAACTGTAATTATCTCACATGTCAATGAGGGTATTTTACCTGGCGGCAAATCTAACAACTCCTTTATTCCTATTTCTCTTAAAAAGGAGTTTGGTCTGCCTACTTTTAAAGAAAAAGACGCGGTATATGCGTATCACTTTTACAGGTTGTTACAAAGGGCTAAAAAAGTGTATCTACTCTACAATACCGCTACAGATGTTTTAGAAGGCGGAGAGCCTAGCAGATTTATTCACCAACTAAGTACTCAAAATATTCCTGGGGTGGTAGTTAAAGAAACTTTTGCCATGCCTTTATTAGATCACATACAGCCAAAAATGGTCACCATTAAAAAAGACCCAAGTATTATTAAAATTCTAGAGAAAAAGGCGGCCATTGGCTTTTCTCCTTCTGCCATAAACACCTATATAAGAAACCCTATAGATTTTTACAAACGCTATGTCCTTGGTATTAAGGACCCTGATATCTTAGAAGAAATTATTGCCTACAATACCTTTGGCACCATTGTGCATGACAGTTTAGAGGCACTGTATAAGGACTATGTGGGCGTACCCTTACAAGCGGTACATTTTAAAGCCATAAAAGCCCAATTAACACCCACTTTAAAATCTAACTTTGAAAGACTTCACAGCCCATTGGAGGGGGCCAGAGGTAAAAACATCATAGCCCATAGGGTCATTTTTAAATACTTAGAAGACTATGTGGCCTATGACCAACAGTGTGCAGAAAAAGAAAGTATTGTTATAGAAGGGCTAGAAATAAAATACAGCATGCCTCTTTATGTCTCCGGCATAGACATTCCAGTGCTGTTTTCAGGAACCATAGACCGCATAGACAAAAGAAGTAACCAAATTCATATCATAGACTTTAAAACTGGGCTGGTACAGCCAGGAGAGCTCAAGCTAAAAAACTGGGAAGACTTAGCCACAGAACCCAAAAACTCCAAGACCCTACAACTACTAGCCTACGCATCGCTTTACCAAGAAAACAACCCGGGCAGCACAGTAAAAGCTGGCATATACAGTTTTAAAAACACCAAACTAGGCACTATGTACTTTGAAAATAGCCAAGAGACAGAAGCCAAACAAGATATTAGCACAACTACCACAAAAAATTTCAAAGAAAGCCTGACTGCTATTATCCAAGAAATTTTTGACTTAAATACACCCTTTGTAGAAAAGGAAATTTAATAGGTAATATATAACCAGTTCATTAAAAACCTCTTGCCCACTCTTATTGCAAACAATCACCTGCGTAGGGATATATTCCTACTTTAAGTTATTATAGGCGGCTAACAGCTTAGGGTTTCTTGATGTTTTGTAAATTCAAATAAAAATGCGTTAAACACTTTAAGTTTGTGACCAACAGGTGGCTTAAATTATACCGATATTAAAAATGATATATTAATATGTTTTATTATGTTGTTTATAAGTTTTTTATTTAGTTATTAGTAATATGTCTTTTCATACTATTTATTTTACTGTGTTAATTGTAGGTTTTATCTTTTTTTATACCCTAAAACACAGAAACAATCAAAATAAATTTCATCTAAATTATTTGATACTATTTTTCGCTTCATTGTTAGTGGCTACATTGATATATTCAATTTGTGTTTATAAAAACAAGGCTGTTAATTTCTCAGTGATTTTCTATTTTATAGTCTTACACCTTATCTTTTTCTATAAATATTTAGAGTTGTTTCTAAATCAGAAAAGAAAAAAGAGCATTTATTTATATGCCCCTATAATTATTTTTGCTATAATGTCTGCATTTGAGCTTAGTGGTTATAACTTGTTTTTAATCGGTAATAAAGCAATTAAAACTAGCAATAAGTTTGATTTATTAAAAGGGTCTAAGGGGCTCATTTTAACTGCTATTGCAATTACCTCATATTATATATTTATAATCTCAATACAATTAAACAAAAGCCTCGTACAGATTAGTGATTCCTCTAATAGAAATAAACTTCAGAAAAATTGGTTTGTTTTTTTGTATTTATACGTTACCATCACCTTCTTTTCAGGAGCTGTTAATATAATTATTGTCTTGTTTGACCTACAGTCTTATTATTTTATATATGATAAAACGCCTATATTCATTATTGCTATTATTATTTTCTTCTACCTAAGGCATTTTACTAAAATTCTAAATTTTGAGAATAATCTGTTAAAATCAACAGTGGTAGATGAACAAATATATTTAAAAATTCTTTCTGCTTTCAATGACAAAAAGCTGTATTTAGCGTCTAATTACAACTTAAATGATCTAGCCCTTGAAATAAAAATAACACCAAAAAGAATAATTAGTCTTATTTATAGTTTTGAATCGCTCACCGTAAATGATTTTTTAAATAAGCATAGAATTGAATTTGCGAAAGAAAAAATAAGTGAAGGTTATTTATCTAGATTCTCTATTGAAGCATTGTATCTAGAGTCTGGTTTTAAATCTGCTCAAACATTCTACCGCACTTTTAAAAAGTTTGAAGGGATTACCCCTAAAGAATACGCAAATATTGTGAGAGAATAGCTCTATGATGACTGCTACTTTGCATAAAGTGGACTCTAAAACATATATGTGTAGGCCAAAGTAAAAACAGATAAGAGCAATGCCAAGACCATTTGTGAGTATGCTTTAATCAATGAAGAAATAACTTGTTTTTTGCCTGAGTTCTTTGTTGTAGCTAGTTTTTATAGTTCAATTTGAATTGATTTTTTATTAATCAAAATTTTATATTCATTTTTCATTGGGTCAGGTAAAAAGCTTTCGTCTATAAATATGGACCACTTAGGAAGTAGTTTCTTATATTTTTTAAAAATATTTTCAATTACTTTTTGTTCAAGTCCTGCCCCTTTCATAGCGCTTTCAAAATCTTTCCGTTTAATTTTTTTCTTTTTCCCATTTAGATTTAAAGCAAGGTCTTCATCGTCTCCTTCCACAACCAGTTCAGATGCAACTAAGTCATAAGCGGGACACAAGTCATACGTCAAATTTCTTTTCAATAATGAGAAGTTTTTTAGATGCATGTCGTTGTTCCCAGTTAAAAAACTGAAAAGAACTAGCTCATAATAATCAGTTACATCTAATCCAGGATTTGCTGTATACTTTTTAATTGCTTTCGCAACTTGTTCATAAGACCCTTTGTATTTATGTTCGGTTAGCCTTTCTGTTAATTGACACATGTCTTCCATGTGTGATTTTTTACCATTATTTCTGTCAATCCGTTTGGTGATATAAGCTAGTTGCCCTGATTTCAGTTTTATCAGAGAATGTTGAACCGTTTTGATTTTGCTAATTTCAGCCAAATGCATTGTTAAATCTTCAATTTCAGGAAGATTAGAATATAAGTTGGTTTGAGGTTTTAAAATGTATTCTCCCCATAGCCCAACAATTGTAAAACGTTCAGGTGCATCTATTTCATTGCTTAACCCAAGTGAAAGTTTTGGTTGAACGCCAGTTACGGTTCTTTGACTTTTTATCACTTGTTCTGCTAATTCTAATATTTGATCTTCTGTAAATTCTAATACTGGAGGTGTAGCGTTTCCGTAAAATATTTTGCTGCATTTTGGATGATATCCTTCTATTCCAGCAGGAGTTTTTAATTCTGTCGTATTGATTTCTTTATAGCAGTATAGACATTTGTTTTCCATGACTTTAAATTGCTTCTATTGATACGGCCCCGATACAATCTTGACATGCTTTTAATAATATTTCCATTCTGTCTCTAGAATTTAATTTCCAATTTTTTTTAACGATATCCAATAACCAGCCTTCTGGTATTAATCCGTCAAAAAAAGGGAACATTGTTTTGCTTTCAAATTCTTTATCTCTAAGAGGTAGGGTCAAACTAACAGGTTCGGCTTCTTTTGATTTTAGATAAGATTGGTCATATAGAAAATGAAATCCATTTTCATCTTCTGTAAGTATACCAGCCATTTCATCATACATATATACTTTAGCTTTCTTCATCTCTTTCTGATTGTATTGGTCCAAGTTCATGGCCAAATAATGATAATATTTGATTCACTTTATCCATTTGCAAGCTTTGTTTTCCTTGTTCAAGGTCTCTTACAAATCTCAGTCCTACACCTGCTTTGAATGAAACATCTTCTTGAGTTAACCCAAGATGTTTTCTTCTTTTTTTTACAAATTTGCTTAGTTTGTTCATTTATTTTATACCTTATCGGGTATAAATATACAAAAATACAATGTAAATATACCTTTTCGGGTATAAAAAGTGTTTAGGAGGCATATTTTATACCATTACGGGTATAATTTAGATATTTTTCGGTGATAATATACCCAATAATATGATTTCCATCGCATGGATCCATTTTGGCATACTTTCATCACTTTCATGGTTGATGGATAATCATATTTTGGAATTTTTTCATACCGATAAATTAACTTGTAAGCGGTAGGTTGGGATATATTAAATGACCTACAAAGTTCTGTGATGGTGTACTTCTGAGTTAACCATTCATGAATAAATTCTACTTTTTGTTCCATTTTAGTTTTTGCTTTCCAGACCATGATAAATCACTTTTTTAAGTAATTTATAAATCTAAAAGTGTAAACTATGTGACTTTAACTTTGTAAAGGATGTCCCTTTACCGTACCAGCATGTTGCACAACGTTTAGTATATGAAAAGTAGGCGATTACGAAGCACTAAACTTTCGGTTAAGTACACAGTTTGATACGAGATAAAACCTTTAAATTCAGCACTATTTCGCCTATTTTTTATATACATCTTAAGTTTGATTCCCTAACTTTTAGGATATAAATCAGAAAGAACAAAAGAGAGAATTAAGGTTAATATATACGGTGAAGCTTAAGACTTCGAAATTGTTTAGGAGTTACCCCTGCATTACTTTTAAATATTTTACTAAAATGTTGAGGATATTCAAAACCTAAACCATAAGCAATCTGACTTATAGGATTATTAGAATTCAATAATTCATTTTTAGCTTTTTCAACAATGTGAAGATGAATGTGTTCTGTAATGCTTTTACCAGTTTCTTTTTTGAGTAGGTCGCCTAGATATTTACCTGACATTTCCAAGTTTTCTCCACATTCTTTTACAGAAGGAATCCCTTTTTCAGATATATGCAAGGCTTCGTTACTATCATAATCAAAAAAGGAATAGTGCTGTATGGTATTGGAAAGTGAATAAGCTCTAATCAAGTCAGGATGGAAAAAGATACTCCATCCTCCTAAATCTGATTCTATATTGCCAGTGTTTGAGGTAATTTGTTTAGGTCGCATAAATACTAAACTTCCTTCCTGAAAATCATAGGATTTTCTACCATATTGAAATGCCCCTTGCATATTCTCTTTTAAAGAGATAAAGTACAAGTGGTTGTTTACACGCAAATTTTTTCCAAAACTTAAGTTCATATCTTTTGTGTGGCTAACAACCGATATTAAAGGGTGAGCAGGTTTTTCTATCTCTAGTAATTGGTGCATTTCACTAATGCTTTTTATTTGTAAAATGTCGTTCATTATAGTGTGTTAAGAATATGGTCGTAATATATTTGAGCTCTTTCTTTTGAAAAGAAATCAATAATAATTAATGACACACCAAAAATCGTCAAAACTATGCCAATAGCGTGAAACGTAGGGTTTTTAGAATATACAAATGCAATAATTGTAATAAGAAAACATACGGCACTAATTGCTAGTGATGTAGGGTACATAAACTGAAAACCTTCGACCCGTTTTTTTTCATTCTTAGTAAATACTTCTGAATCTGTTTGATATGCGTTTTGAAATTCTGTAACACGTTTGTTATTAGAATACAGCATAAAACTTCCCATTGTGCTAAAAAGTAAACCCAAAACAAATGCTGGAATTAGCAAAGCTTTGGCGTTAAGAGTTGTACCAAATTTCCAAATTAGTAACGAACAGATTAAGGTAAGTATACCAGCAATAGTAATACACATACCTTCAAAACTTTCTCCTTTTGCCCATTGTACACTATATTCTACTAATTTCATTTGTTCTTGTTTTAGTTATGATTTTAAAAAGTTAAGCATCATTTTGTCAAGCACTCTATCCGATAATAATTTTCTTGACCAAATCATCTGTTTCGAAGTTTTACCAACTTCATAGCTTGTTTTAGGTTTTTTACTTTTTATAATTTTATAAACAGTATCTGCAATAACTGACGGTGGTGATGAATACTTTGGGTTATTGTCTCTAGATTTTGACCATCCTACCAATGTTTTTGTCATTTCTGCATAAGGGCCATTTCCAGATCGCTTAACCATACCATCTACATAGGTACTTATAAGCTCTGAACTTATTGCACCTGGTCTGATTAGGACTACTTGAATCCCAAAAGGTTGCAACTCTACACGCAACGAACTAGACAGTCCTTCTACTGCGTGTTTAGAAGCAACATACCAAGAACTTATAGGACCGTGAACTTTTCCTGCGATAGATGATGTATTTATTATTTTTCCAGCACCTTTATTTCGCATATAAGGAATTGCTAATTGCGTCAATCTTGCCAAGCCAAAAACATTGACTTCAAATTGTTTTTTTGCATCATCAATATCGGTTTCTTCTAAAGAACCTTGTACCGCTATCCCTGCATTATTAAATAAGACATCAATACCACCCTGTTCTTTATTGATTTTATTTACTGCATCCTCTATTTCTTGTTCCTTAGCAATATCCATCTGAATTGGAATGCATCCATATTCCTTCAATTCATTTAATTTATCTAATCTTCGGGCTGCTGCATAAACAATATAGCCTTCTTTTGCTAGTTTTATTGCCGTTTCTCTTCCCATTCCAGAAGAAGCTCCTGTTACTAAAATAATTTCTTTGTTTTGCATATTCTGATTTTTTTATTTGCAAATTTAAAGGTCATTTTAATCTCGAAGTGCAAAAAAAAGCAGAAGTGCTAATACATTTGGCAGAAGTAGCAAATAGGCATAAGTGTCATTTTTTATTTTGCCTAACGGTCTCATATAACCGTCAGTAACGGATTTATATTCGTTAATTTTCGGTGTAGCACAGACGTTAGTAATTCTGAGTGGATCCGGACGTAGTCGAATCCGCCGTAATTGCAGTTATATATTGTTGGCAATTGTTTATTAGATTCAATCACTAAAAAGCATATCCTAAACCAATTCCGACCCCAAGAATTCCAAGTTTAGCCTTAAATATAAAACCGCCATCGGGTTTTTGATAACGATACCCAACATCTAATAATGGATAAGCAAAAGAATTTGAGTCATCAATGTCTTTCCCAGAGAAAATCCCTGTATTTAATTCAAAATGCGAATTTTTCTTTCCAGTTAACATTGTTACTCCTCCTAATCCCCCAAATCCACCATTAGCCATAAGAATACCACCAAATCCAAACCCCATTCTACCATACCAAGAGACTTTTTTTCCTTGGTATAAACTTCGTTCATAATTAACAAATGCATGTATACCAGGAATGATACCAGTATCGAAATAGATACTATTTTTACTCATTTTATTTTTTTCTAATGACTGTGCGTTGGCAGAAAATCCAACTGATAAAATTGTGATTACTAGTAATAGTTTTTTCATTTTAAATTTGATTTTAGAGTTAGCCAAAGATTTGGCAATAGTGGTGACATGATTTATAATTCTAATTATATAAAATTGAGATTATTGAAGTTAGTAAAGGGTTTATCAAATTATTGAATATTATTGGTTTGTGTATACATATTTCAGGACGGGTCAATATTACACTCAACGTTGTTGTATATGGTTTGTTGCGTGTTTTAAACACATAATTTAGCAAATACAAACCGAATAGAAAATCCGCGAGAATTTTCGTAAGTAAGCTAGAACTAGCAATAAATTATATACGGCTTAAGTTTGATTTCTAATAAAACAGTTAGTTTTAGTTATTAATCAGAAAGTACAAAAGAGAGAATTAAGGTTACTATATACGGTGAAGCAAGACTTTGACAACATTGATAATCCTCTCTCTTTTACTACTTAAATCACGATCAGTTCTGTGAGACTTTAGATCTCGTTTTCAAGTGGTTGTGATACCAGTAGCTGGTTCTTTCATAAATCAATTCTTATGAATAAATATAAGGAAACTTTTGGAGTTGACATCAGTAAAGATGTCTTTGATGTCCACGGTAGTGCTACAGGATATTATCATTACAGACTCGCTCAATTTCTTTACAAAAATGAAGTGATAGTCTCTGTCGTAAACCCTTTAATAATAAAGCGTTTTATACAAATGAAACTAGCAAAAGTCAAGACAGATAAGAGTGATGCTAAGATGATTTGTGAATATGCCTTAATTAACGAAGTGTCTTTATATACTGCACTAACAGACGTGCAGAGTGAGTGTTTGCAATTATTTAGAGTGCTAGATAATTTTATAAAACATCGTACCGCTACCAAGAATAAAATGCACGGAGAAGAAGTCTTGGGCATTCCATCAAAGTTCACATATAGATCTTTGAGACGAAACAGGAAGTATTATGATATTGAAATAAAAGCTGTTGAAGCGAAGATTCTCTCCTTAGTAAAAGAGGACCAGCAACAACAGCTCACATTGCTAACTACCGTGCCAGGGATAGGCCAGAAGACGGCTTTATTTTTAATCGTAGTTACTGATGGGTTTTCAAAGTTTGAAACAGCCTCACAGTTGTGCAGCTATGTCGGTATCACGCCAACGACAAGAGAGTCTGGGAGCAGTGTTAGAGGCAGGGCGCGCTTAAGTAAGGTAGGTAACAGGAAGCTGCGTAATCTGTTGTTTTTATGTTCTTTTAATGCTTGTAAGCACAACAAAGCGTGTCGAGAACTTTATAAGCGCATAGTGAATAAAGGTAAAAGCAAAAAGTTAGCACTAATAGCAGTTGCAAACAAGCTACTTAAACAATGTTTTGCTATCGCAAAATCTGGCAGACCTTATGATGAAATGTACGTTTCTGTTTTGCCTAGATAATTAGAAGAATAAACAATAAAAAAACTCAAAGAATCACAAATTTGAATCTCTGAGCCTAGAATAATAGTGTCTCAAAATTAATGGAGAAAAGAGTTGTTTTTTACCTCAGTTCTTTGTTACCAACTGGTTTTATTTTTTACAATCTTTAAAAATTTCCAAAAACTCACCAACAACCCTCATTTCTGGAGCATTTTCAGCCGTGATGATGATGTTTTGGTAAGAGCTGTCAAATGAGTTTGGTCTTAACACAACGGAAGTGTGCCCCCACGTTTCTTCTGAAACAGACTTTTCACTTGAGTAGGTTTTGATGGTAAAAGCCGAGTTGAAATCAGGATCTTGAATGTCCATGTTTTCTACCAACACAATTTTTCCATTTCGGCTTCCGCCTGTGTATGTTTTAAACAAACAAATAGAACCATTCGGAATAACTCTATTCATTGATTCACCAATGATTTTACAAGCGAAATATTCGTTGCTTGAATTGTTTACAGGCCCTTCAATGAGTGTGAAATCCTTCTCGGATTGTAATTCGCTAAATGTGCCTGCAGCAGCGTAAAAGTCATACAATGGAATTGGGTTCATCAGTTCTTTTTCAAAACTTAACGACTCCTGAAACGGAATGATTTCGGCTGTTTTTACTGGCTTAACATCCTTAATCGCAGACTTTTCCTGTAAATAGTTGTACATGCTAGATGTAAGAGGATCAGTTAAATTGAATCTTATTTTTAACACCGAAAGTTGCTTTCCACCGTCGTTTGGCATGGTGGTTTGTTCCACTTGATTCAATTCAGGAGTTACATTGCCCATATAGTAGAAGTCCATTCCTTCGTCATTGTTTTTCTTTATGAAAAGCGGTAGACGAATAGGTCCGTTTTGACCTAAAATGGATTTAACATCATTGCTGTTCACAGTTCGATTGGACTTTGACATCCAATCAAATTCTTTGTTGTTTACAAACTCGTCCTCATACTTGGTCGATTCCGAAATATGGTCTTCTTTGTGATAGTTTACAAAAATGGGACAATGCTCTTTGTCAGGACTTACCAGATAGCCGCCCACGTTCTGTGCAACGGGGTTTTCCGCCACATTCAATATTCGGAACACATCTTTTCGCGAGTACTTTCGGTATAGTACAAAACCGTTTTGCCATTTGTCTGTGTCAAACAATCTGTTGAATTCATATATCGAGTAATCTGCTGAATCGAGCAGAAAATGCTTGAATTCATTTTGGTTTATGTGTGCAATAAACGCGTTCGAAAAAATAAAATTTCCATTTGTAATGCTCAGAATGTCTAAATCATAAATCTCTTTAGCAGACAGCATTTTACCACCTTTTTTTTCGCGAATAAACTCAAAATTCAAGTTAGAAACACAGGATTTTATAGTCTCTTCAGAAATGGAATAACGATACTTTTTAAGTACCTGTTCTTTCAATTCGTTCACCGAAAGTTGCCCAGACTCAATGAGTAACTTGAGGATCAGACTTTCCTCAATACGTTTTGAATTATTTATTTCTTTAGTAAATAGCTCTAGCAATTTCATCTGTTGTTTTGATAGTGCTCTGTTTTCTGTTTTCTCAACCTTTACTATAAAGTTGTAATAGGAATTGGCGTAATCTACGAATAGGAAAGGATCGCGAGAACCATGCTCAATAAAATCCATCATCATTGGAGTTCGACCTAATTTGAATTTCAAAAGATTGTAATCCTTTTTCAAGTCAACGAGCAACTTCATATTGGCAGAGTCAATGGATTTAAAGATTCTCTCTTTGGTGATTTCATCAAAATTAATGGTAGAAGCTCCTGGAATCATTCTACTGCCTTCTGTTATCAATTTTCTCAAAGAGTCTTTGTTGTACGATGTATCGCCATATAAGGCGATAGGGATTAGGTAATTGTTCTCATAGTTTCCGATGAAATCAATTACTGTCAAATAGCCTTTCCCATCTACTTTTCTCAAGCCTCTGCCTAATTGCTGAATGAAAATAATCGCTGAATCTGTGGGCCGAAGCATGATGATCTGATTGATTTTTGGAATATCAATCCCTTCGTTGAAAATATCTACAGTGAATATATAATCGAGTTTTTCACTCAGATTATCGGTTTCCAACTTTTCAATCGCTCTAACTCTTTCTAATTCATTACTATCACCCGTTAATGCAATGGTTTTAAATCCTTTTGAATTGAATAATTCAGATAACTCAACTGCTTCGTTCTTTCTGGAACAGAAGATCAAACCTCTTGTAATTCCATTATCGCTACCATAGAATTTGGCTTGCTCAATAATGCGTTCAACGCGTTCACTTGAGACTAAATATCTGAAATCCGATTTTCTATCGATTTCGGTGTCGTCAATCGATAAATCAGTAACGCCATAGTAATGCAACGAACTAAGCATTTCCTCTTCCATCGCTCTACTTAATCGGATTTCATAAGCAATGTTGTGATCAAAGAGTTGAAATATATCGTTGCCATCTGTCCGCTCAGGAGTAGCGGTCATTCCTAACAGAAACTTTGGTTCAAAGTGCCCAATTAGTCGCAAATATGAATCTGCACCCGACCGGTGCGTTTCATCAATTATGATGTAATCAAAATGATCTTTTGAGAAGTTGTCTAAGTGGTTTGGTTTCGAAATGGTTTGAATCGTGGAGAATACAAAATCACAATCCAAATCACGCTGACTTCCAGAATACAACCCCATGGTTTTATCGTTCCCAAAAACACTTCGAAAAGTATCTAGCGAGTCTTTTGCAATGGTCAAACGATGAACAACGAAAAGCAATTTTTTCGGGTTAAAGGCTTTCGCATCGAATGATGACAAATAGGTTTTCCCAGTTCCCGTTGCCGAAATGATAAGCGCCTTTTTTTTTCCAACAGCCCGTAAATTTTTAAGATTTTCCAATGCTTCTATTTGCATGGAATTAGGTCTGATGAGCGGTTGAGATTCAGCTAAGTTTTCAAGTTTATTTTTTCGGCTTAGAAGAAATTGACTTTGATAGATTTCTTCATAAGATAAAATATATTCGGACGTTACAGGAGTTCCTTTGTCAAAATCTGAATGAAACTCTCGCAGCACTTTTTCAACTATGCCACTTTCGTTTAAGGCAGAGACTTTGATATTCCACTCTTTGTTAGTTGATAATGCCTGTGCTGTGAGGTTGCTGCTACCAACAATTAGGTTGAAATGCTTTTTGCTTTTAAAGATATATCCTTTGGTATGAGCATTTCCTGTGGTTGCAATTCTTAGATCTAAATTTTTAAACTGCAAAAGCCTTTTTAGTGCTTCGGGCTGGGTAAAGTTTAGGTACTGAGAAACTAATATTTTACCCTTTATTTCTCGATCTTCTAGCTCTTTGAGTTTGTTGATTATAGCTGCAACTCCACTGGTTGTGACAAATGCAACAGAGATAAAAAACTGATTGCAATTTTCAAGCTCGTGAAGAATGGTTGAAAGCACCTTTTTTGGTGGATTCTTTTGATTGACGAGCAACTCAGGCTGATAGTCCAGATTAGATAAAATGGATTTATCCACATAACCTGTATGTAAGCTCTTATTGAAACCTTGGATTAGCTCATCCATTCGAAACCAGTTTTTCGACTATTGGAATATCCGCTGCTGCCCAATCGAGTGCAGTGAGCTCGTTAATTTTCAACCATTTTTGATCTATATGTTCATGAAGTGTGAGTTCTTTGGAATCAACTTCACATATAAAACTGTGCATTATTAATTCAAAATCTGGATATTGGTGAACAACAGTCAGAAAGTAGTTTTTTATTTTGGTTGAAAAGTTCAATTCTTCTAATAATTCGCGATGTAAAGCTTCTTCTTTGGTTTCGCCTTCTTCAATTTTTCCACCTGGAAATTCATATTTCTCTGAAATATAAGGGAACTTGTTTTTAGGTCTTTGAACACAAAGCACCTGATCTTCACAAAATATAACAGCTGCAACGACTTCAATTTTCTTCATTAAAAACTTATTTTTTTATACTTGTTGGTAACGGTTAGTATAAGAATAGTAGCGGATTTCAAGACACTTAACTTACAATTGAACACTTAACTTTGTACCAAGATACTCACTTTGAATAT
>Ga0222670_1000005_pt1 | contig 120417 bp, 169 predicted proteins | sample AntAcemetagen732_FD_181148 | JGI IMG/M metagenome (GOLD analysis project Ga0222670, IMG submission 181148) | Saline water microbial communities from Ace Lake, Antarctica - #732 | ecosystem: Environmental > Aquatic > Non-marine Saline and Alkaline > Saline | place: Antarctica: Ace Lake... | reverse complement strand
AGTGCTGTAGAATTATTCATATGTTTTAAGTTTACGATTTATAATATAATTATACGGGGGTTCCTCCCATTAAATCATTAATATAATTATATTTTGAACTGCTTTAACCCCTATCCAAATGTTTTAGAATCAGACTGATTGTAGTGCTGTAGAATTATTCATATGTTTTAAGTTTACGATTTATAATATAATTATACGGGGGTTCCTCCCATTAAATCATTAATATAATTATATTTTGAACTGCTTTAACCCCTATCCAAATGTTTTAGAATCAGACTGATTGTAGTGCTGTAGAATTATTTGTATGTTTCAAGTTTAAGAATTATAATATGTACTATCGCCCATCTTTCCCGTCGCCTGGCGACGGGATTAATCGCCATTAATTCATTAATATACCTAAATTCTTCCCAAATAGATGTAGCAGCGCGGTTTATATCTGATATATTACTCATACGACTCAAGTTTAATGCATACTTGCGACCATACAGCATACTTCTTCATATATTTTTGAGATATGTTATTGTAAGCGGATGCAACATTAGTATAATTGTAATATAGTTGTTTATTGTTTGCAGTAATACACCATTTTTTGGAAATACTATGTTTATGTTTCGTTAATTGCGAAATGCAAATTACAGGTCTCACCATAAAAGTATAAACGCTATTCATATTCTTTCATTTTATCGTGTATTATGCCGCTCTTCTTATCACTAAGGCGTTCGTCTGATTTACGCTCAAACAATATTTTAACTGTATTATACCCATACAAATTATTATGAGATTCTGTAGAAACGTATCGTGTCAGTTTATGAAAGCGATTAAATTCAGCCCAAATTAAAGCGTAATGGTATTGTCTGCTGGTATTATTTTTCATAACATCTCATTTTATCTATAATCCCTGCCACAATAATATGCCGCTTTGTTTCCTCCTTGGATACACTTTTATAAATAAATGATTTAATAGAAGCAGCAATGACAGCCTCATGTACTACGATAGAAGAATCAGGGAGACAATCGACTATTCTAGAACTTTTAAAGGTCATATAAAACATCTCACTAATACCTATCGGGGCAGCTTTTATATATATGATATTACTTTTCATTATGATCGTATATTCCTAACTGCATTATGATTGATTCCTGGTGATATTGCATCGTTTTTTCTCCATAAATAGTCTGCTCATTAACAAATAATCCCGACAAATCCTCAGGGTATATAAGTTGTAATAATGTCTTCATATGATTGCATTTTATCCTTAATTTTATCTTTAATAGACTGTCGAGTGGTTTCTGTCGCTTCCGCTATCTTCATATATATAAATGATTTAACATAAGAACTTATGACAGTCTCATATAATACAGTAGGGGGATCGGTACTGTACCGGATATCCTCACTACTTCTAAAAGTCGGGTAGAATGACGGCCCGATACCATACGGGACAACTCTAAGTTTGTGTGAGGTATTAACTTGCATTAGGTTTATATGTTTCTAACTGCGTTTCAATAGAAAGCATTATTTCATATTTGATCGGGAGCATATCAAGTTTTCCGTATATTTCCTGAACTAATAAATAATCTGTAAAGGCTTCACATGTAATCTGTTTTCCTTCAGTATTATATAATATCTGATATTCTGATAATTTACATTTCCAAAATTCTTCCCATATTGATTTATCAGGCTTAATTAAATTTAATAAATTAGACATTATTATGTTAAATTGATTAAGTTAAACATTCTCCTGGAATGGGCGCATCCCCATCGCCCAGCGCTGTGGGGGATGCGATATGTATGTTCTTTGCTGATCACATATAGCCCACATTATAGTATATCGTCGCGTGTTGCTTGATTTATTATCAAATGCGGCTTTAATATATCTATAGTCGTAATTTTGTTTTTTAAATCTGTAAGCCATTTCGGTTACCATGCCATATGATGGAAAATCCTCACCATTAAAGTTGGTGAATTCTTTCCATATTGATCTCCTAGGCTCGATTAAAATTACATTATTATTCATTAGTTTACCGCTTTAAGGTTGAAATTTGGTTTTAATCTTTATAAGAATCTAGCTTCGCATTAACTATCTGTGAAACTGTCCGTGTCCAAATTATTTGGGAGGTTGTTCGATTAAATGATGTAATGGAGTCAAAATAAAGTTCTAATAATATAATGTTATTGAGACGAGACCTGTCTGAGGTTGTCGAGTTTAACATTGTGAGCTTTTTAATAATATTACAAGAGAATGATGTCCAAATACAGTACGGAGATTGCCTACCTATCGAATCTAATGTGCGAGGGTGCAACTGTATATTATTTTTCATTTCTGGTATTATAATGTTTAGCGGAACTATTAATCGAAAAGTAAAAGATTTGATAGTTGTATAATTAGCCCATCAGGACCTCTGCCTTTTGTGTTTCTAAAAACTACAGGGAATTCGTTACAAAATTTTAGTTTAATTAATCTTTGACTCGGTAATGGCAATCGGTTGAATAATATATACGGAGAGTCGTCTGGAAGCTTAATAAGTATACGCTTTTTCATTTTATCGTTCCGTGGTCGTGTTATACCAATTTCGTAAATGGGATTCAGTGAACGAAATGCCCTTAGTGAAGGCTAAGCGGTATCTGTCATTAAACTCAATCCTTATCAGAGCATAATTTGTATATGATAAGCTGTAATATTTCGTTAGGTTTTTTTCATCATATGCGATTCCTAGATCGTAAAAAAAGCCGTCGATAGAACACATTTGAATCAGTAATTCATCCTCTGCATTATAATATGTTTGTGCTGTATATTCCATTTAGTTAATTATACACTCTTGAGAGATTTAAATTGACTATCCAGATGCACCTTTATATGGTCCTGAGCCGGGTTGGATACCTGCATATAATTCCACCATATTTGAGCACCGACTCTAAACTTCTGGCTTATCTCATGCTGAGTGTGTGGATCTATATTATTAATTCTACCGAAGGTATCTGCAACAACGACACCGCGTCTAACTAAACGGTCAGGTAGAGCGATTGCTCGCCAAGCCATGGTAAGGGCTGGTGGCGGGCAGATAATTATAATATTCATAATGCGATTATGGCAGCATAACTATTATGCTGTAAGGTTGTAACTCTCAGATAAAATAAAATCACGTGAGCTATACAATAATTATAAAGAGGTTCCTTTACATTTATTAATATCAATAGCTACCTGATTTATTATTTATATGCGGCTGTAACATGTCAGTAATCGTTCGACCAGATCGCCTCATAAATACATAAAAATTATTCTGAGGTAAATTTACATACCGACGCTCAATGTTTATAATTGTACTATCATCAAGATTAAATACGTAACAATCTAGCTCTTTTAATAAGGCTGAAGATGGGTCAATTAAAGCTATATTATTTTTCATTATATCTCTCGAATTGTTGACTATCAAAAAAGCTATAAATCATATAAGATATCGATGGGCCTCGTCTATTAATAAATTTTACGCGATGTGCAACATATGTAGTACGTATAGGCCCATCGCGGCCGTCGCCTGCTATGTCAGCTCGATCGAATAAGCTATTAACTGACGAGTCAGGGACATGGACCTTAATATTACGGATTACTTCTTTGTACTGCATTATAAAAGTCGTCTAGTTTTGAGAGAAATAGTATATTTAAATTCGCCGACATATTTGCTCCCGATCGCTGCAGAAATATAAATCTAGGAGTGCCGGGTAATCCCCATTGAGTATACGTGAGATATTTTAGTGTTGGATTATCTTGAGTGATCCACAAATTACATAAAAATGGAGGCTTATGTATATCTCTTTTCGTCATTATATTGTTCTTTAAAGAGGAATTTGAAACGAGTCGCAGCATCGGTAGTGCTCCTAAATCGATACCACCTAGTATATGCTGATTTATATGCAATCGATATTGATTTGTGAGCTTGACATTCACCCCACCACCATCTAATATAAAAGAATTCCTCCCCGTTTAGATTTATTTGTCTTTTAGTACCCATGCAGCATATATATTATTTTTTATCTTTATAGGACCTCAGTTGTTTTGTAATGGCAAATTTGATAGGGGCACAGCAAAAGCATGGTAAATCAAATCGAGTACAAAACAGTTGCTTAAATCTATAATATGAGGGGGATGCCCTCGCGCGAGGGACTTTCATTCGTATTCTGCTATTCTTATACTCCTGTAACAGGTCGCATAGTTCATCGTCTATGAAATGGTTTGGTACCTTAATTGTTACATCTTTACTTCTTTTCATTTTGCTTTAATTTTTGAGATGATTATACCATCGTATTTACAATTCATATAGTTTATGATGCTTTATATTATGTAAACGTTCTATTGCGTCACCTACAGAGTTAAAAGGGAATGGAGTTGAGGTTGAGTTAAATCGATTGCTCCAATTGTTTAGATGTGCTGCTTTATCTATAAAATGGAAATCTTTAAATGGGGCAGTGAGAATATATTCATATGTAGGCTTTCTATATTTTTTCATTTAGCAGTGATTGATTTATAATACCTAGTATATGCGCTCTAAATCGTTGGCTTTTTATGATTGTGGTAGATGTAAATTTGTGATTTTCCATCCAAAATTTAAGCAGTAAACTATTACCTATGGCTAAATCTGCAAATTTATGTATGGGTTCTGGATAGTTAATTGACACTTTACTTTTACTTTTCATTCCGCTCAAATTAACAGTTTCTTCTCCAGGATCGAGTTAGTTTACCAGCGAGTAATCTATTAAAAGTATTGGGATGATTTTTTTCAATAGTTTCAATATAGTTATCGCGCCAGAAGTTAAATAATACGCTTCCCCTGCCTAGAAAAGTTGCAAATTTAGATATTTCAGATCTCGGATATTTAATTGTTATTTCTCTGCGTATTTTCAAACTTTCAATTTAAGGTCAATGGTTTTAGTGTTGCAATTTGCATATCGATAGCGGTGATTATACCATCGTGTAAAAGCGATCGGAGCGCATACAGGTGTTGCACTCTTGTATGTACTATAGTTCTAACGTTGAAGAATATAATTCTCAACTCATCTGGATTTCGACCTAAATCCAACAAGTCAAAAATATTACTATGTTTTGACATCATATTTCTTAATTACCTCGAATGCATCATTTAGCTTACTAACAATATTGCCTCGAACTTTATTGCCTCGAACTTTCTGCTTACGCATTATAAATCTTCTCCAAATATACAAAGCCTCGACACCCCCCCCTCGTTGATTCAATATATCTGCTTGTTGGGATATTACAGCTACCCAAAGCATATAAAAGACTTCTTCCCCGGGTTTGCTACCTAAGTCTTTCATAATGCTCTTGTACTTCTCTCCCATATTTTTGTTCAAACTCCCTAAGTATGTGTATTCTTGCACTTTGATGCACGCTGCTATTTAAAATAAGAGAAATATACCAGGTTGAATGCTCAGAGGTTTTATTTCTAAGACGTGTAGGGAAATAAGCCCAAAGCATATCTGTTATTTGCTGAGTAGCTCGTTTAGGTTCAAAATCTAAGATATCATAAAACGCAGGACCGTTTATGGAACTGCCTTCAAAATTAATACTCATTATTTAATTCCTTAAATGATATAGTTAGGAACCGCATTTTTAGATTATATGTTTGCTTATTGGCGGTGTATGAGGGCTCTCGGGTTCTATAAAATAGACTTGAGTGACCGACATACTTCATTGGGTTAGATGTTTTAGGCTCACCCGAATTAAGCCATTTAGTGGAGAGGGCAGAAACTAGACCTATATATGCTAAGCGATGTGTAAATATAGAATCCGTTAGCCTCTCAGACTGTTGTTTATTCAGCTTCATTACTCGCGTCGCGCTTAGATTTCAAAATCATGATACCTATCTACTATTAAATGCTTAAATAGAAAATTGTCTTCCCACCAATCATCGAATGTTATAGTGTTGCTCTTATTAAGAGAATCCCAATGTATTTTACACTCATGCAGAATGCCCATTGTAGGCATTCGATATGGATACGCATCAGTGTAATGGAACCATAACTCAGTCACATCATAATTAATTTGGCTCAAATGGACAGGTCGGCTTTGGGCTTTAGTGGTCGGGAATTGTTCTGATTTAGTAGACATTATAAATTAGACAAATAAAAATGGTGCAGGTGGAGGGATTCGAACCCTCAATGTGATCATTAATCCGTGTTGGATTTTAAGTCCAATGCGTTTCAGCCAGTTTCGCCACACCTGCATGTTGTTAAGGGTAACTATATTATTCCTTATACTATTATTATATAGAAGTTCCTTTATTTCCAAATCTATATGCATCCATCGCTTGTAATAAACATAAATAATGCGGACGCGCCTTATGAGGGAAACGGTTGGTTACAATATTAAAAGATATTGGGCGCTGATTCAAAACGTGTATCCTTAGACGCTCGGCATCATTTTGTTGTGATTGCTTAATAATTATCATTTTAAGGGTAGGTCCCAGTATTTTAGTATTTCTATGTGTTTCTGCCTGGCAGCTCAATGCCTTTCGTTAAAAAATATAGAGAGTTTATGCGGTTTCTGTCGTTTTTCCTCAATTTTTCACCTGATATTAAGTAAAGTGAGGCGTATAAATGCTCGCTCAGCACCTGTACCTATAAAGCTAATAGCCATACTATATAATAACTGATCAGAGATATTTGAGTGAATAATACGCCTAATTTTATAGGTTAAATCTGGCTCATTGTAGCATGATACACTAGTTGGGAGTACTTTCATATCTGATTGTCTTTTATTTGAAATTATGCGAATTGAGGTTACGAGCGATTATAGTCGCGAGGGGAGGCTGTAGCCTATCACCTCTGAAGAAAAATGTAGATATTTCACGTTTAACGTCTGAGGCTAGTGGCCCGTCAATTGTCGACCAGACCAATGTTGGGATTATAATATATCCGGGTTGCGTGACCGCGTTTCTTATGGTTACTGATCTTACCATTTAAAATTGTATATTTGTAGCTGTACCTTATTTAACATCATGTAAACTAAGATAGAGCCTTTGTCTCACCGCTGATTTAATATTAGACCGTCGCTTGCCTTGAGTTTGAAAAAAAATACCAGAAATTTCCCAGACTCTGTCCTGAGAGAGTGATTCATTAATAGTCGACAAAATAAGGCCGAATGTGTTCGGCCGTTTCAGGAGCGGCATTTTATTATCCTTCATGTGAAACGGCATTCATCATCGCATAATAGCATCGCCTCATTGATTCATGATGAGAGCGGTTAATTGCTATACGCGAAACCTTCCAGACTAAAACTCCATCTACCGATTTAGTAACAGCTTCCCACAAACTCGACTCAAATGCTATGGGTAGGCTTAGTATATCTTTAGCGTACTTCATTTAAGCGTAAGCAAGTGACGGGATTGAGTTCGTTTCTGAATTGAGTATTGCCTTCCATACGAATTCTCGCCCGGCAGATTGACGGATTACGTTGTTTGATATCGCCCAGATTATATCTCTATCTGCCGATTTGCGAAGCATTTCTGACAAATTATGCTCAAACGGTCTGGGCGTAGCTAGCGGTATAGGTGGTGACCTTCTCATTTATGTGCGAATAGGTGACGATATACAGCTGCTCTAGTACTTATAATACCTGCAGCTGGAGGCGTCGTTCTAAATACTTTTACTGCAACGGACTGATATATATATATAGATAATTTTTCAGATATCAATTCAAAGGATGCTTTCGACAACTCAAGGTGAGGCTCTATACATATCTTTAGTTTTATTGATTTTCCATCTTTCATATTACAAATAAGCTAAACGCGTGTATTCGGTAGGGAAGTTACTATTTTGTATAAACTCATCAGTAAAATATGATATCAAAATAGTTTGATATAGCGGACTTAATTAGCTTTCGTTGAGGAATTATATCTTCGTTTTTGTACTTAGGTTTACCATATCTATACGGACCTGTCTCTACAGCTATGCGGCACAGCGGGAAATATATCGAATTCCATACCCCCATTGGCGTATCCTTTATACGACTCAACCGCGCTCTTTCTTTTGAGGTTATTTTCATGGAAATTAAACAGGGTAGTTTACTATAGTGGAATTAACTAGCTCTCGTTGAGGATTTACATCCTCGTATTTGTACTTAGCAAAACCATCTCTGTATGAACCTACCTTAGCAGCTAAGCAGCACATCGGGAAATATACCGAATTCCATACCCCGATTGGCGTATCCTTTATACGACACAACCACTCTCTTTCTTTTGAGGTTATTTTCATGAAAATTAAATAGGGTAGTTTGCTGTAGCGGACTTAACTAGCTCTCGTTGAGGGTTTATATCCTCGAGCCTGTACGTAGGTTTACCATCTCTGTACGGACCTGCCTCTACAGCTATGCGGCACAGCGGGAAATATATCGAATTCCATACCCCCATTGGCGTATCCTTTATACGACTCAACCGCGCTCTTTCTTTTGAGGTTATTTTCATGGAAATTAAACAGGGTAGTTTGATATGATAAAATTTTCTACAGCTGCTTGTGGCGATACATGCCGCTTTGCAACTCCAAACGGTTGGCTAAATCTTATTTTTACTGTGCTAGCTATATACCAATCAGTTGTAAATGACTCCATTGGTATCGTTTTATGAAGAGATTTATATTTTAAGTTTACAATTTTCAACATCTGATACCTGCTACTTCCAGTTATAAACTCTGGCCTTATCTACAGTACAGCTATAAACAGTTGCACATATATTATTTTGATAACTGTTTGTTATTGTGGGCTCTTTCGTTTCATATGATTCACTAAATGATGCCTCCTCCTGATGGCCTAATGCAGATTGAGCTGCACTAGTGAGATCAATCATTAGGCTGCCTACAGCGTCGAAGCATGACCATCGGATAGGGGGGCTATTTTCCACAACTGTGTTACTCATACTATTATTATATAGGGGTTCCGTTAGTAATTTAATAAACTGGGGTTATTTATTTAAATGGCACATATAAGGCTTTTGATATCCCTTTTTAGTTTTTGAATTACGAAACTCCATCGAGAGCCATCTCTCGCGTTGCTTGACTGTCGTATCATTTGATCGAATGTGTGAAGACATATGAGATAATTGCGATTGCAGAACCTCCTCAATACTATTATTAATACTGAGAGGTACACGAGACCTACCAACTGCATGTACCATTTGCATGCGTATGGCGAATCTAAATCTGGGGGTGTAATACTCTCTGATACACTCCATATCAATAGCATTTACAAAATTGCCTTCATTCATCATTATTATACTCCTGGAGTTTCGATAGAATATTATCAGTTAGGGGTTCCGTTAGTAATTTAATAAACTGGTTTTATTTATTTAAATGGCACATATAAGGCTTTTGATACTCCTTTTTAGTTTTCGAGTTACGGAACTCCAAACGAAGCCACCTCTCGCGTTGCTTACCTATTGTATCGTGTTCATGATCATATGAAGCCATATGAGAGAATTGCGATTGTAGAGTTTCTAACATAGTATTATTACTGCTGAGAATTATACGAGACCTAACAGATGCATGCGCCATATTCATACGTGTTCTGAATCTCAATCTAGGGGTGTAATAGTCTCTAATGCATTGCAGCGAATCGATCGCATTAATAAAATTGCCTTCATTCATCATTATTATACTCCTGGAGTTTCGATAGAATACTATCAGCTAGGGGGACATATTCTTCAGCATATACAACTAGATCAGTAAGCGTTGAGGTGTGCATCAGGTCCCACTGCACAGACAATCTCATCCTACTATCCATGGAGATTTCAAACGTTTCTAATATATCATCGTGACAGTCAAGTTTGTAAGCTAGCCCATGATCGTTAACAGTCATATAATTCAGCTATGGTATCTGACGAATGATGCGTTTTGCAACTTGGAAACAATTCTGATTTTTTATATTGATACTACCATCTAAATCGATGATATCATCAGCTTTGACCCTACGCAATTCTTTAGCTATAAGCGTTGAGAGTTGATCGACTGTAACTACTACCTCTTTGCTCCCTTCTTCCACCATCTCATTTATACTTTCAGAAAAAGACTCCATTGCATTACATAAAGTAATTGTAAGTTTCGAGATATCTTCTATCGGATATTTCTCATCTGCAATAGCTTCAACCAGTCGCATCATAGCGGGGTCGAATATATCATCTAAAGTTCTTTCTAATTTATCGTTTATTTTTGTTCTATTTACCATAATACTACCCTCTCCTAACTGCAAGAATTCGTCGATAATTATATTTCAATTTCTGCACCGGTCGACTGCGTGTCGGTCGATGTATAATTTTACCACGACCGTCATAGATGCCAATATGGTTGTATCTTCCAGACTTGCTATATATAATAATATCACCCCGCTTCCTATTACGTATTGCAACAGCAATTCCCCAGTTGTTCCAATTAGTACATTTTTCGTATCCTTTAGGTGGTAATCTCCCTGTAGATTTGACGACTGCCCCAACGAAGCTGGCGCACTGTGCACTAACCCCTCGTTTATAGTATTTACCTTCCCAGGCTTCAGCCTTTGCGGCAATGACCCCTGAAGGTAGTATGTTTAGAAATATAGTTAAAATTCCTGTTAGTATTAGTGTATTCATATTTAAATGGTTGGAAAGTTGCGAGACATATAATCAATAACCATTGGGCATATTTTATTATTAGTCTCTCTCATCCTAGCGTAAGCTGACAGCCGGATACAACTATTAGTTGTATCATAAACATAATGGTAGGCTTCTGAAGGTCCTTCAGAAGAACTTTGCATTCTTTGGACCCGGTCGAATACTCGATGTAATATATGACACCGACGTTCGTAGCAATTATTATCGATCATTAACATTAATAGCTAAAATATCTCTCAGGCGGTCACCTTGCTCTTGTATTCTTCGGAATTTCTCTGATACAATATGCTGATTGGATATCCTATGATTTTCAGTAAAGATAGATTTCAAATTTAGCCAAATGTTAAAGGAGGCTATACAAGGAGTTAAGGCCACATCATCCTCAATATCTTTCTTATCTCCCTTATTATATATTTTTTTAATATTATTATAGTAGTGGTACGCCTGGTGAGACTCGAACTCACAACCGCGAGTTTAGAAAACTCGTGATCTATCCAATTGATCTACAGACGCGATTAAAGTCAGATAATACGATCTGCCTCCTTCGGTACAGTCGCCCATTCAATTGGTACAAAGCCTGTACCATCTGTATCAACGTTTCCATCGAAATCAACTAGCACTCCATGAGACCCAATCCAAATTATAGATTCTGGATTAGTAACCGTACTAATTGTAGTATCTATTTCTTCAATATTATACGAGCTCGTTAAAAAATCAATAGTGTCATTTTGACGTCGTGACATCTGATCATTATACCCTCGAACATGACCTAGTGAAGATTTACGCCGGGTATAATTTTGTGGGCGGTGTTTTCGTTTATAAAAATTAAATAGTTTCATTGCTCTCTCGAATTGTGGTATGGTTGTGGGGCGGCATCTTTGATCTCTGTAATATGCGGAGCTGACGATTTCTTTGTGTCTTTATGAAATCTGAGACGAAGAGAGGTCACAGCAATATCTGCAACCGCTGCATAAGGGTCTCCATCTACATAGCTATCTACTTCAGTGGCAACTTTACTGTAAATATTCATCCAGAAATTTGCCTCTACATCATCTTCAAATTTAATCATATCGTTATACTTAATTATAAAAAGGTTCCTATAGACAAAAAGGGAGAGGTAATTTACCCCTCCCTTTATTATCGCCCACGATGTTAGTTATTAGTCTCTTACTGCTTGAAGACTCTCAGTGAAGTAATCATACTCCTGCTGGATGCCGAATTCCCAAGTACCTGGCTCTAGAGCGATCGCATCGTGTCGGTTCTCCATAACGCATCGGATTTGAGTGGGTTCTGAATTCTGCATAAACAGAGTACCTCCGCCATTTTGGAAGAAGTTTACTCCGGCCTTATTATCAACGACGTGATGATTTCCAGTTGTTTCAGAATCAGCAACGATGACAAATGCCCCATCGACTTTTTTTGCGGAAGTACCTTCAGGGATATCGGATGGGAATACCATGCATTCGCCGTGAAGGATTACTTTTGTTTTTGTGTTGGTTTCGTTCATATAATTATTATATATTAGTTGTTGTGGGTTTCTACTGTTATTTAGGTAAAGTTTTAAATTAGGCAATGGCTGCAATCGTAAAGTCCTTACCACCGAACCTCTCTTTAATTGCGTCTTTAAGGTTAGCACATTTAGGTGATACAGCTTCAACGTGCCATACGCCAGTTGACATATTTTTCATCTTGAGGTGTGGAGCGTATGCGACCCCCTCAAAGATTTCATTCATATCCCAGAGTTCGTACTCTGAATTAGTCCACCACTCGTGATCATATTTCTCAAAAGTATCGAGTTGTTTGCCAAATTCTCCGAGCATTCGCTCAATTCCAAATTTACGGACAAATTCAGTCCGCTCATCTGCATTTTTAATATCGTGGTATCGCTTTAGATCTAGCTCCATTGCGGGAGTTTCAACAAGCCAATCACTACAGCTAATACCATTCATAGCGTAAATTTTAAATTCCCCTGCACCTGCGTAGGCCAATGCGGGTCCACCATCACGGTGCAATTCGTTATCCTCGTTCAGATGAATGTAGAGAGGCTTTTCAGTCACAATACAAACCTCATCGAGTGGGTAGATTAGACCAAGCTTAGAAGTATCTTTCCAGATCTCGAACTTATCGAGAAGATCTTGAGGGATATCAATTCCAAGCTCACTGATCATATAATCGTAAAAAGACAAAATCGAAGAGAAAAATGAACCATCTTGATATGGGTATACCGGCCGATCGATCTCAATATCCTTTTCACCCTTTGCGCACTTAAAGTAGTTAGCAATACGATCTTTGATTTCGTCGATTGGGACGCCTGTAACTGCATAGTTACAACCAACCCAAGCCTCAATAGGGTTATCTACAATGAGGACCGGAGTCTTCTTCATTTTCAGAATATTCTCCTGATATGCGTGAATGATATTCACGGTTTCATCAGGATCCAGTCGGGAGGTATCTACACCGATTTTACGCCACTTTGCAACGTAGTCATCCATTGCAGCTTCTTGCTCTGGTGTTAGTTTGTCGATTTTATCAGCCATGTGTTTTAGTTGTTTGTTTTAGTTGTGTTGGTTGTTTGTATACTATTATTATAATGAGGTTCCTATTATTGTTCCTCTAATAAATTTTTTATTTAAATTAAGTTTCAATTTAATTGACGTACTTTTCTTTCAGCTCGCTTCGCTCGTTTAGCTTTTGCTGCTGCGATATTCGCAATATCAGATGGCGTCTTCTCACGGTCTTTATTATGCCGTTTATCATAAGCTGATGCCTTAAACAATCGACTATTAAAGATATCTCCAGAATTATCGTGTGAAACATATGACAATGCGGATGCCGCGAGCATTAATTTACTCATTGAGGCTGGCGCCTTCTCGGAAATTTTGATTATAGGTTTCGAATCGTTTGTATAAATGTGATCGTTCATGTGGTATCTAATGTCTGTACAATTATTATAAGGGGGTTCCTATTACTTTAATACCTTAGGAAGATTTTCCCGCTCTAATTTAAGGTCTTCGAGTTTTTTATTTAGTTTCCTGACGCGAGTATCCATTTCAAGAGTACACTCAAAGGTAGTCGCATTCGAATTTATGCCATAACGCTTAACTATGGCGTGTATACGAGCCAACATCGCGCTATCCTTATTTAATTTGTGATACTTTACTGCATCTATGGTATAATTTATTTTCATCGCTACCCGTGGGGGGGGTTAAGACGAAACTCATGATCAAAACGATTGCGAAGCGCGCTGCTATGTGCCAATATATCACTCGCATACCCCCATAGCAGATCAGATGCGAATATTAATAACTGATAATAAAATTTTATGACCACTCTACTAATTGAATATTTAATGTTAGTAAATAGAGCGACGTCATAATACTTAGCATAGCGAGTACCTCTCGTTATACTTGTATAAATTAAACAAATTGAAGTAGTTCCAAACTCCCACCTCACTCCGAGTGTTTCACCATTTTCAAGTAATGCGATAGTACCTCTACTTCGGCTCATGTCAAAAGCACCTATGTCCACCACTTTATCTCCTACTTTAAAGGAATCGTGCAATAGTTTAAATTCGCTGTCATTACAATTCAACCCTGGGTTGAGTATATGGTTCCGTAAATTTTTAATTTTCATTTTTCTCGGGTCGGGAAGTTTATATTAGCTTCGTCTCTCAAAATCTTCAGTCTTGTATCGAGTTTCGCAAAATCTTCATTATTATATAAATAAGAGAGATCATCCCAATGTTCCATATAGACCTCCCAAACTGAGGAACATGTCTTCAAAAGTTCAAATGAGTGGGCGATAGATGGCACTATACTTAGTAGTCTTAAACATCTTCCAAAATCACCATGGTCTTGCGGTTCTGTTAGTCGTCGAGTTGGTAGAATAACTTTACCGTGCAGCGCTATAGCAGCCATATATTTAGAGCTTACTCCAGTATCATCACCAATAAACCATTGAGCAACGGCAATCTCTTCAGAGGGGGATAGAATTTTACCATCCTCACAATACTTGCACCCTAATCGCTCGCAAATGGTTTGAGATAAACAATCAGAACAATATATATTTTCCATAATAATTATAACAAAATGAAAGTTTCACGGGCAAACCGATCGCGATTCTGAAGCCATACTGGCTTCTCTCATAATGCGGCGAAGAGCCGGCCCCCAGCCCAACAGCCCATTCCAATGGCAGTATTCGTCAAACATTTCTCCAGCGTCCATATTATTAATATCTTCAATAGTATGCCCACGAGACATTAGAGCGTCTTCGAGCTCTTCTGATAACTTAAATTCTTTCATAATAAATATAATCTTTTAATATACTATTATTATATGTTAGTTCCATTCTCTTGGAGTAGTTAGAGCTCCATAGCAGCATCAGCGAGTGCTTGAGACATACCTTTAACTATATCTCGAGCGGTATATCCTTCTGCCTCGAGTGCGTTCATCTGCAGTAGAAAATGGTCTGATATGATGGCCCAGTCCGGGTAATGAAACTCACTGAAATCATCATCTTTATCATCATACTGCATTACAATATTTATTCAATGATGACATCTGGACACATATAGTTTTCAGTAAATATTATGAAACATTAAAATTCTTCATAGTCAATTGTAGCAATTCATCATAACTACCGTTCACCGCTTCTTCTCTATAAGTTTTAATTTGCTCAGCGGACCAATTTACTCGTTTGGCGGCGGTATTCGACGAATACCTAAAATAACAAATGCATTACCATCCGCGGCAGTAAGTTTCAATTTAGGTTTTTTAGTAACTTTTTTATTCATACTATTATTGTACAGAAGTTCCATTTATTCGTAGGTTCTGCAAGTTTAAGATTCATTATCATCCTTGGGAGTATGATCTTTCATACCTGACCGTATCCCCTTTATAAATGCTTGTATAAATACATATAGTAAACCAATCATATATATTTACTGATCATAAATATCAACGATGATACAGCTAATACATCTACAGCGAGGAAGCATAGTACATACGTTAGAGGTAGGCAGTATATCATAGCAGCGTATGCTATAATATTTACTGATATTGAAGTTAATGTCGTTTGTTCCATAATTTTATTACAGCATTTATTGATCCGGTAGCTGGAGCTGGCGCATTAGGGCCATCTGCATTGCAAGATTTACAACTAACACCCGCCCCCCAAGGAGTTTCGTACGCTACGGCAGTGCCACGGCAAAAGGGGCATTCCTTTAAAATATTATTTTTGGATGTACTAATTACATTCTGCCGGAGCTTTAATGTACCCTCACCGTGGCTTAGTTTTATTTTTTTCTTCTTTGGTGGTGATTTATTTATCATTCAATACGCTTGAGTAATTTAGTTATTATAGTTTTATCAAAATTTGTTCTTGCGTCTTTTAATGAGTATACTACATACCCCATAATAGATTTTATTATAACTCGACTAACAGATGTATCAATCTCTATAAGACTGCGATCAATCGCCCAATTCCACGCATGACACTCCCTCTCTACAAACCGCGAGTACCAAGACGGACCATCTACTACGTGAGCTATCTCGTGTAGCGCAGTAAAATATGTCTCTGCATCTACAATAGGGCATATAGCAATTCGTCGAAGAGTTCGCTGAGCCCAGGCATCGTCTGGGTTATATATAATGGTCGCGTTAATTTTATTATCAAATAACAGATGCTGAATGTGGCTATCGAGAGTTACCTGTAGCACTTTAGGTAGCTTATTCAAACGGAAATAAAATAGGGTTCGATCTCTTAGCTCTGCAAAGCTCTCCTGCAGCTGCCATAATAATAGCCTGAGGTTATGCCAGCACCAATAATATGCAGCTCTATAATCCAGCATAATAATAGATCGTTGCCGGCGACGATTAATTTGCCTTTGATATAGTAGCACATAATGTATAAAATACCTATCAAAAGTCATTATTGATCGCTTAATTATGTCACAATAAAATAATACGGTCGCTCCTATAGGAGCGTCTTGCGGTTCGATGAGCTTCATTTATTAAATCTAGTTTGCTACCTTTAATTTTTTCCGTACAATTGTATTAATTCCCGGATATTGCTGTCGAATTTGTGGGATGATAACACGGCGTAGCCAGTTTCTACGAATAGTAATATCCTCATTAGATGGGTCTTCTACGATATGATCGTTTAAGCATTTATCTCTAACATAATTATTAATATCTGACCTTTCAGTATCTGCTACAAAAGGTCTAATTACTGTATAATTACCTCGATTAGTTCTTGTAGGGATAGGCATGAAGTCTGCATGGCCATTAAGACAATTCATTAGATAGGACTCTACACAATCATCTAGGTGGTGACATACTACAATCTCTTCATCTCTCGTGTCTTCGAGAGCTGTACTAAATAGCTTATATCTAACATTTCTAAAATCTGATTCAGATTTAAGCTTGACCTTATTAGAATATCTCATTACTGCATACTCAATAAGAGTCACCTCTTCTCCAGCCTCCCGCCGCCATCGACGTTCTGTATTTAAATAGTGTACATATTCAATGAAGGCCGTCTCTGCCTCTTGACTGTATGGGGTACCGTGATTTACATGAATGAGTTTTAACTTTCTATACCCAGAGCATAAAAAATGAGATAGAGCGACGCTATCTTTACCCATTGACACTGCAACATTAAGCGTTGCCCATTTGGGTGTTTCAATATTGTTTTTATTAAACCTAATCATCGTTCCTCATATATTAATTATAAAGAAGTTCCTAAAGGTTGGTAATGGAAAAAATTTCGAATTCTTGTTCTCGTACTAGGGGAACAGTCGGAACTACCCATATATTGCAGTATGGCGTCCCCGACGGTTCCCGAGCCCAGACCCCCGAAGTGGTTTATTAGCTCATCAACATCAGCTGTACACTCTTCTAAAATAGTGTCCGGCTGATCATCATCTTTTTTGGTTGCGGAAATACTGGGCATTTATTATCTATTAAAGTTCGCACCGATCCAGCAAAGATATCATTCTGCTGTTAATTTGCCGTAAATATTCTATTTGGTGCAAAATAGATAGAGTAAGAGGCGCTGCATCCGTTCCTACCTCAGTATTACTAGCAGTCTCTGGATTTTGCGCAGGTATCTCGGCTAATACAGGGGCAAGTTTATATGTAAGATCTGTAACGATACTGTCGGTATATTCTATTACTGACTGCATCTCTGCTATAATACAGTCAATTCGCGATTGATTACTAGGTTCGGGGAGGGAGGGTAGTTGTAGGTCTGACATATTTATGTATTGGTTTTGTTTGTTTGTTTAAAATTTTCTTGCATTCTCTCAGATTCTTCGAAGTAATTCCAACCGGTGCATGTTTCTACCGCTGCGGTCCATCTCTCTAGATTTTTACCCCAAGGTCGGGTAGCTTTATGATCTGCCCCCATAAAGACATATGCCTCCTTGAGCAGCTCCATTAGTTCGGAACTAAGCAGCGAAGGGGAAATTAAATCTTCTACAATTCTAGGCGATGTAAGCTTCATTATATAATTATACCCTAGTTCCATTTAATTATGAGGTTACTATGATCCAGTAGTAATGGTTATAGTCCGTTGAGCCTCATCAATATATAGATACTCAAGGTATATATGATGGCCATTATTCACACGCTCAAAATATTTAAATATATCTGGCCACTTAGGGCTATACACCATTTCGTAATCGTCTAAATGATTTCCAGGCTTAAGGCTGGCTAATTTGAGTATCCACTTACCCCTTCTAATTGGAATTGTTCTAGTAAGTTTAGGTGCTTTAATATGCCACTCAGCGTCCCCTTGTGTTCCTCCCTCAGGTATTTCAAATATTGAGAATATTGTATCAATCTGTCCTAATTCCTCGGCTCGTTTTTGCAGATGCTTATATGTAGTATTACTAGTACATGCGTTAGGGTCCCGGTTTTTTGTATCACTTATCATTTTTCTTTACGCTTATCAGCCTCCAATGCCTTAGCTTTTAATTTCTTAATAGCTACTATTCTATCGTAGGTCGCGTTATATTTATCAATATTCACAGATCTATACCTATCTCCTTTTCCAGCACTCATTTTATTTACTTTGGGCGAGTTTTTTGCACTCCTCTAACTCATTATATATACGGATCGCCTTTAGTCCAATTTTTTCCCAGTTTTCTGCTTCTCCTTCACATTGCTTTACGTTCCACTTATCAACAGGTCTTTCTGATACCATATGTATATGAGATCTACCGATAATCCAATACTGATACCAATGACAGAACTCGTGGAAGATCGTCTCAACGAAAAGTTTATAGGTAGGGCAATTATCAACATTGATATAAATTGTTTTACCGAAATAGAAGTACCCAACGAGATCGGTATTCTCATCTGTATCAGATTCAAATGCCTTTACTCTTATAATATTACTAACGGCTTGTCTATTAGGGATAGACCAATTGTATACTAACGTCATGCAATAAGATAATAATCGCCAATCTACTTCACGATCGTACACGTTATTAAATATTTTACGATCCTGTTTACTCGGAGATAGTGTTATTTGCATATAATTGGTTGCTGGTTATTTATTGTCATTGAAAAATGTGTACATATGAAATCGAATACTACGAACGGTACGGGTATTCCTTTGTAGCCGCTCGTTGTATATACGGAATAATGGCCTTGTAGGGCTAAGAGATAATAGGGAGTTAATACTACTCATCTCCTGATTCATTAAATCGTGAAATTTAGTTGCACCGCCGCTCCAGACTGATAGTCTCGCGATAATGGGTATATTATTTTTACTCATTGAAATAATTATGCAATTCTGCCTTGACTAAATGTGTAGGGCCAGTATTAGAACCCGAAATAGATCGTCTTCCCATCATTAAATTAGTTATATCTATTAAACTTCGGGTTTGTTGTTTGCCATATGCTGTAGAGAGTGGATCGGCTGACGGATCACATAAATAAGGATCAACGCATGTTGAAATACTGTAGTTTTTATTTTTGTTGTAAATTTTGTTGAAAATTAAAGTCATTACTATCTGTGCGATTGGGAGTCTAACATATCTGATGATATCTGTCCATCAGGTACTCTGACACCGATGGGTATAAATTTACGCTCGAGGCTTGCTTATCTCTATATACTTTAAAGATCATTTTAAATAAAGGCTGACAGTCATTCTTCAGTGCGGGTAGTCCAGTACTAGCAATTCGATAATAGAGACCATAGGAGACCGATTCTTGTATTTGCTTCCTCAGCGAGAGTACCTTTTGACCTGCCGGCGAGATAGATGATATGTTATATTTGAGTTCTATTATTTGCTGGAGTTGATTTTTTTGCGACCCTTGCTACATTGTTTAAAATATGCTACCGCTAAAGGGTTAAAAAATCTAGTAGCTCGAGGGGTATACCCGCCTTGCTTTTGCCTAAATATATGCCAAATCGCTTTATTGGGGTATTTGCATGTGTCATTTAACCTGCAAGTAGTACTCCAAGAATCGGTGTAAGATTGTACTACTCGACATCTTAGTTTGTATCTAAAATAATTCATCACGTCTATAAATTTAATATATAATTTGTCAATTTATCTCTTAACATACCTCTGTTCTTTTGCAGCTCGCGATGTGCGAGATGCGCACGATTTATATACCAGCTTATTAAGCCAGGCAATTCATCCGTTACAGCAGTAAATAATGAGAGGTAGAGATCGTCAATCACTTCACTATGTGGGGAGTCTATTAACCTCTCCTTTAATTGTTTGCTTTGATCACATTTCATCACGCTTATAAATTTGCTATATTTTTTGTAGAACTGTGCATAAAATTTGTCAATATAGCTCTTAAAGTGAATCTGTTACCTTGCTTCTCGCTATATAGATCCCAGATATATCCAGGCTCTTCTATATCCGACGGGTATTTACATAAAGAATATAACGGGGCGACTCGATGCCTCACATCAGCAGAACCTGGAATTTCTGATATACTATTTATTAATTCCTCTCTTCGTCGGTTATATGTTGATTTTATAACTTTAATGTATTAATGTCATTTTCTGTCATATATCTTATCAGTGCAAGGTATATAGCGCATTTATTGTTTACTTTGTTTCTATATAAATCTGCGGCCTCATTAGCAAAGCTGCATATATTTCTAAGCGGGGTAATGTGAGTATACATAATATTATTACCGCCGGCGCAAGGCGCTAATAACACGCTAGCTTTTAATTTATCCCGGCGAGTCTGTTGAGTATATCCAGTGTTACCAGTCTTAAGTTGTTTTATCATGGGGGGTTTAATTTTAATATTTGTAAAGTAGTGCATTGAGCTTATTTTAGTCTCAATGCACTACATATAAAGAGGCTACCTCATTTTCAACAAATGATTGATACTTGTCAATTCAAGTCCGGCTTGCGCCTGAGGTATTTCTATGTATGGCTAATACAAATTACATACTATGCTTCCAGGAAGCTGTCGTCCCTCTGCCGTATTTAACTAATTTGCCTTGCTGGCATAAATTTCTCAAGAGGTAATTAGCCCTAGTAGCATCTATATTAAGATCACTACATACTCGAGATACATCAAGTCCTGGAGGCTCATTAATTTGCATAATTTCTACTAATTCCTGATCTTTTTTCGCGCTCTTAGATTTAGACTTAGCTGTAGTTGAATCAGCAGCGACAACTGTCTTAGAAAAATCAAATCCCTTAGCACCGAAATATGTCGCGCACTCATACAGTGACCCGTAACGGTTTTTGCTAGTCGAAATAGTTCTGATTGTCATATCATCATCATCAACTCCGATCGTCATATTAATATCTACTGCATGAGGGATAGCAGTGCTCCCCTTATAACCACCCCCTTTAGTAACGTGTAGTACGACGGTCAGCGCTGTTTTTGTTCTCTTCGCAGCTGATACGAGTTTGCTAATAGCTTCTTCCTGACCTGACATATTAAGCCTCTTACCATTCATAGTAAGACATGGGAAGGAATCATAAACTAAGAAGTCAACTTCTTCCATATGACTGATAATAATATCTACATTATTTTCATTTGCAATTAAAACGTCACTTACCCCAAGTCTCTTACTCGAGTATGCAATCATTTCTTCTGACTCTTCACCAGTAACGTATGCTGCAGAATATCCGGAATCTTCTAGAGACTGACAGATCTGAAGATACAATGTGGTTTTACCACTTCCGGGTGGAGCAGCAATGGTTGAAACTGAACCTGGCAGTATACCTTCACCGCCATATACCTGATCAATTTGAGAAATGCCAGTCTTCATTCTAGAAAAATATTCTTCTGGAATAATAACATCAGAAACTTTTCTCAATGAGGTCTTTGTGTGTGCAATATTCATTTAACTATTAAGTTTGTTTGGTTTAGGTTGTTTGTTCAATATAATTATACGGGGGTTCCCTTCCCTACCCTAATACTAATTTAATTTGATTATTTCATCACAACAGCGCAGCCGCATTTAGGGCACTCGTAGTCCCAGCAGCACTGACAGGGGAGAGGTGTATATGGTGGTTCTGGATACTGAGCTGCCTGCTCCCACCCACAATCATCGAAGCATACCCACCCCGGGCCGTCGGGATCATCTGATTCATTTACATCTAAGAGGTCACCATAGATTTCTATATTAATCATATGCTGCAAACTCTGCATTTCTGACATATAAATATTATAATTATCCCAATCTCCTTTGTCAAAGGATTTATATGTATTAGTCTGAGCAATGTTATACTTATCTTGTAATACTCTATACCGAGCTCTAAGAATTGTCAGTTCCTGCACAGATTTGGAGTGCTCGAAGACTCGCTTACAATATTTGTATATTTCTCTTAGTCTAATTTTCATACAGTCTGTATTATCTAAATGGGTGGTGCTGGGAGTCGAACCCAGTAAGATACCTATCTCTTAATGTGAGACTCGAACTCACACACTCAACCAGAGTCACAACCAGGATTTGAACCCAGCTTCGGCTTCCGTGTCGCCCACCACCTATTTAAATAATAACGTCTCAATACCCTATAATATAATTATATTGAAGTTCCGTAAAAAATATACATTTGCCTTAAATATTAGTATGTCATACTCAAACGTAGGAAAAGTCTGGACTCCGGAAACTTTTGATCAGTATCTTAATACTATAAAGGTTCCGAGTTGGTGTAAAAGTGTAACCATGCATCACACATGGGCACCTAATCTCGAGACTAGGCCGCGTGGGTTTACAATTCAGCACATAGTAAATATAAAAAATTACTATCAAAAAAAATTAGGATGGTCGAGGGGACCTCATCTGTTTATTGATGAGGATCAAATTTTCGGAATGTCGCCTCTCCAATCCAGCGGCATCCACGCCCGCTCCTTTAACTCTACGTCGATCGGTATAGAAGTTCTAGGTAATTATGATACTGAAGATCCGGAATCGGGTAGAGGTCTGGAGTCTTGGGAAACTGCGGCTGCAACAGCAAGGTCTTTAATTAAATGGATGGGTAATAATTCCACAATAGATAGCAGCGATGTTAAGTTCCATCGAGAAGACCCTAAAAGTTATAAAACATGCCCTGGTAAAAAAGTTAATAAGGATTGGTTTTTATCTCTCGTTAATAATGAGGCTACGGACAGCTCATCTCCAGGTACGGAACCGGAATTTGTACCTGTTGTAGAATGGTTGGTTGCAAATCGGGGCATCTCGGCGGATACAGCTGCAAAACATCTTAGCAATAAAGGCGGTATGGTATATTTTAGTACCTTTTGGTTAGAAAATTCCTACTATAATCGGTCGGAGAAGGCTACGTATGCCCCAGTATCAGAACTGAAACAGATACCAGAATAATAAATTAACGGGCCCTTAGTTACTAAGGGCCCGTTAAAAGTATAGCACACACTACACTAGGTTGAACAAATTATTACGCCCCTTGAAGTATCTCCAGTGCCTGAGTAGACATTGTGGATGCGGTTAGGGTTCGGATCAGTTTAGCTGGAGTAAATTTCTGGTGAGATTCAAATTCCGTTACGGCGTTTAGTGCATCCCATTTCGTTTTGCCTTCATTCGCTCTGCCGTTGTTGCCGAACTTCGAGATTAGACATGACCTCTTACTGACCCTCTTTGTAGACTCATCGTCTTGTTTGGGCATTAATTTATGAGATAATAGTACCATTTTATCCTTTGTAAATGGCTGATCTCTTAGCCTATTGGCAATTGTCTGGAAGTTCTTTACAGTTTCAATATTCGATTGAATATTAGTAACAAACATTTCCACTCGCTCATCAAAATTGTAATTATGACGTAGTGAGGTATTTCGAGTATTACCGGTCGATTCCTTATGCTTATATCTAACTAGATGTAGAGCATTATCACACGAAATCCGCATGGTTGAGGGGATGACCATATTTGCAGATTTTCCAGAATTATCAATAATAGTATAAAAAATTCCCTCGATCGGATCATCAGTTAATCCGAAGTTGCCGATCTTTGATTGGATCAATACCTTCTTACCTGATGAGCTCGTAGTATATCCAATATGCTCAATATCACCCGCCGCTTTAGATGCAACTTTGATTGTCTCAATCATCTCATTCATTTGAATGGGGCGATATGAATTGGTGCAAGACCCTAAATGCTCTCGACTATCAGTTCGCATAAGCGAAAAAAGATTGGGAATCGGTTCGTTTCTAGAATCAAATAAAGGCTCTTTAATAACCTCAAATTGCGGTACCTCGTCTAATGATTTAATGTTTGTTAGGAATCCCATAATGGTCGTTTGTAGATATATTGTCTTCTCTCTAATTATACTAGGGTTCCTAAACAGTATCCCCTTAAGATATAATTACTTAGTATTTAAAATTGTTAAGTGGAACGGTGAGAATCCAGGCTCAATTTTATGTATGTTGAGCTGCTTCCTAATATTAATAAAATCGACGGAATATGCATCTAGCCAGAAGTTCAGAAACCCGCGAGAGAACCCTCCGTAGTTGCCGCTAATGTCAACACTAAAATCTACCGGGGTATCATTAAGATGTAAAAATTTTGTACAGTCAACATCATGGATTTTAGAACTCACTACACCAACGTGCGCGCCATGTCTTGGTCGGTTTGATTTAATGGTATTAAAGTGATGACGGTTAAAAAGCCATTGGTAATATTTACATATATCGTCACATGTTTTTACTTTAATTGATCGATTAGTAACTACATAGTTACCGGATAGGTTTACATTCATCTCTCAATTTTCGTACACAGCTTAAGGATTCAACCGTGAGTCTACGGTCATTTTCTAACAGACCCCTTGCAAAAGAATTTTCTTCATTAGACTCGTTATTGTGTATATAAACAAGAAACGACATCAGAGAGTCTTCTATTTTATACAGATCATCAGATCTGCTTTCCCAAGGGAGAGTAAAGTTCCAATCACCACTCATTAAGCTCTAGTTTATATTTTTCTACTAATTTCCAGCCGTCTTCTATATTAAGCTTTATCCAGACGAAAAAACTAACAGCAGAAACTGTGGATAATCCTACATCCCAATAATCTTTTGATTGGCTATCTAAATCATCAGCTTCAGATTTGGGGGGTTGCAAAAAACTTTGATCTCTATAAATAAAATTATAATGTGTAGGAGTGTCTTCAGATAGTAATAGTATTTGCGGTAAAGTTTTAGTAGTAGGTATTCTAGCGTAGCTAATAGCGCAATCTAGCATATCTAATTTAACTTTCCCTATAGTAGCTGCTTCTGCTAATACTTTAACAGCAATATCTTTCGGTAATGTGTATGCTGTATTCATTATTAATTTAACTCCTCTAATAGTTGTAAAATTAATTCTTTCGGCTTCTCGAGCCCGAGCTCATCAAGCTTTTCTTTGAAGAAATCGTCCCATTCAGATTTTTTCAGACTGATATTAATGTACTTAGACTCTTGCTGAATTTTAGGTTGTGATACTCTATGAAAGTTTAAAGCGTCAGCTTTTGGCTCCAGTGCGGCTATTGCACTGTGTGCTTCTTCGCTCAGGGATGTTAGAGCCCATCCCTTACCTGGGAATCGATCTACAATTAACCCAAACATTTCCGCAGCTTTTTTAAAATTTTTATTATGATACTGAACGTCATTACAATCCGGCAATTCTAAAATATTATTGTATAGATGCGCAAGCTCATGAAGCAGCGTTTCATATATATCCTGAGCTGGACGGTTCATATACTCAGCGCATATATTTATTTCATGATAATATTCCTTATCCTCATCAGCTGCAGAAGAGTCTGACACCCATTTTTCCGCCCAAAAATGACCTAGATTATTTCGTCGAGCGCTCGTCTGAATAGTAATAAATACATTAGCGTTTTTTACTCTATCATCATCACAAAACCTATCGAGAAAGAATTTCTTTGCCCTATTAAGCTCGTCAATGGCTACTTGATATTTTTTATTAATCTGGTCTTCCATATTATAATTATAAATAGGTTCCTAATTTTATACTTCAATAGGGGCTGACTTCACCTCAACAGCACACTCATTTGTTATCATTTCATGATACTCAGGATGTAATATAGCTTCAAGCTCCGATGTGGCGACTTTAATAGCCCCCAGCTTAATGGCTACACGAAGTATCTTGTCTAAATCTCCCGCGGCTCTCGCGTTTTTAATAGATAACTCAGCGGTAGCAATTCGTTTATTCCATACTGTGAGTAAGTTTTCTAGCTGCATTGTAGCAGCAGCTCGATGCAGATCTTTATCTAATACTATCATACTAATTTATAACCAAGACTATCCGCAGTCATATTCCACAATTTAGATCGTTGCTCTGGAGTGTTTGCGTGGTCCTCGCTAAAATGATTATACATCTGATCCATCATCTCGCATCGGAATTCTTTATATGCATCGACGTATGGAGTCTCACTATCTAAAAATATATCTAACATCCACCCAGTCATGCATCGCCTCTCCCCCTCTCTAAATTTGCCCTTTACTAATTTTTCTGGCTGCATCTTTGGAAGTTCGCTGGGACGCACGAAGTGATTGGAAAGTGGAACGTCTGTCTTATGTGTACTCTTCATATATTATAATTATAAATAGGTTCCAATATATTAATTAAGAAAACTTCTAAATGTTAGACTAATACGCCAATCGCAGGGCCTATCATGTTTCGGAATTCTATGGAAGTAATCGTCCTGAAACCCTACAGGCATTACAAATAAAGAGCCTTCTTCTAATAAAATTTTCTGATCGTCTGGTATATTTCCTTTGGTTGGTATCATACCAGTGTCGTTACAAATTGTACATTTAAAATTATGGGGGGTGTTATCAAGAACCGATGCCTTTTCTACTCCAGTTCCGCAACATCCTGAACATTCAGATTTTTGGGGCTTAACCCATATTTCTCTCTCCGCTCCAAATGAAATTACAGCAATTGGCTCGTCTGGATCCATGCCATCAAAGTCATCTGCATGATACCCTAGATGCTGTTTATCTGTATCATATTTGTTTAAGAAGCAACCGTTAAAATTAGAGCCTATATCGTAATTAAGAAGGGACATTATAGAGCCTATAAAAGGCTCCATATTTTGGGAAGTATATTGCTCAGCTCCACCAAATGCATTACCGTAAGAATATTCAGTCTTAGAATTGGACATAAAGTATTCATGCCGAGCAGCTCTTTTTGTTATCCAGTCAAGATTTAATAGCTCTGCTGTTATCGCTGGTATAGTTACAGATGGTATATATTCTTTATAATAAGTAATACCTTTATACAGCTCTTTCATAATCTAATATTATTATAGTTCCATTTTAATTTCTATATTAATTCAGAGATAATGTTCCCCTTACTTATTTTTATCGGTCGGAGATCTGGAGTCATTAACTCCTTTGTTGAATCTATACCAGCAAGATGAAACATTGTCGCAAATAAATCCTCTGGAGATACTGGACTCTCCTCCACTTCGTTAGATATGGAGTCTGTAGTACCGTAAACCATCCCATTATTAATACCACCGCCGCCGATAATAGTAGAAAAGTTTCTAGGCCAGTGATCGCGACCTGCCGTCTTATTAATCTTCGGAGTACGGCCAAATTCACTAGTTACAATTACCATCGTCTCATCTAAAATACCTCGCGCTGCAAGATCGGTGAAGAGTGCAGAGAGAGCTTTATCTAGATCAGGTGCCTTCGCATCGAAACTGTTTTTTATCTTGTCATGATTGTCCCAACCGCCATAATTTACCTTAACAATTCGTACCCCCGCCTCTACAAGTCGTCGAGAAATCAAAAGCCTTTGCCCTGGCTGAGTTTTCCCATACATATCCTTCATCGTTTCTGATTCCTTCGATATATCAAATGCCTGCATTGCTGCCTCAGAAGACATTAAATCAAATGCTTGATCATAAAATTTATCCATCGCAATTACATTATCGGATTTTATTTCTCTCTTAAATTTAGAATCCACGAGCTCTAGTAAATCCCTTTTTCTGTTTGATACTCCATTCTTTAAATCTCTAACCTTGAAGTCTTTTGCAGCTGGGTCAGCCCCAAGGCTAAAAGAGCCAAACTTAGCTGAGAGAAAACCCGTGCTCGCAAATTCGTTTTGCTCTACTGGGACTGAAACATAAGCAGGCAGAGAATTTCTAAATCCGAGTTCGTGAGAGACTATAGATCCTACAGATGGATATTTAATGGCGGGGCTGGGCTTATAGCCTGTAAACATGTACTCAGTACCCCTCTCGTGCGCGGCCTGACCATGAGTCATGCTGTTAATCACAGAAAATTTGTCAGTCTCTTTCGCAAGTAGGGGGAAGCGATCTGAAAACAATAAACCGTCTGTCTTAGTCTTAATAGCTTCATACGGGCCTCTAAATTCAGCGTCCGCAAACGGTTTAGGGTTCCAGGTCTCTTGAGATGATATACCCCCGTCCAAATATATATAAATTATATTCTTAGCTTTTACGGCTTTACCATATTGCGCATTTAAAATTGTAGGGAATGTTAATCCGCCCATTATAGATAAAAAACTTCGCTTATTCATATATTATATTTATTCATATTTTTGCTTAAGTCTATCAAGCTCTGCCAAATCATCTCGACGGACATTATCTTTATGAAGACGTCGGCGGTTATCAGCTTCAACTATTTCACATATATTGAAAATCTCTACAATATCTTCATCGCCCTCCGGCTCACCGGTTGCAATATTAAATCCTAACTTACCGATTTTACTAACACATAAGGTGCATGATACAATAAACCCACTGTCAAAGTAATTTCTACCCCCATACCCATCAGCGCAAGAGTATAAGTCAGCCTCTACAATTATTGAGTCTCTAGGGTGAGGGCACATTGCTCTCAACTCTTTATGATTTTGAGTCACCTGAGCTAAATGTTCTTCGCTTTGATTTAGTTGAAATTTATATAAACCGCCTCCCACACAAAAAGTTTTAACTATTGCAGCTGAAAGGTCCGCAAAACTTGATTTCATTTTTCTATTACTCATAACTCTATACCTCTACTATCTGTTATTCTAACATTATCTTCACCATTATACCAGCAATAGGCCGACGCTATGTTTATAGCATCCGTAAAATTATTAATAGCATCTACTCGCTTCCAGCCATGAACGCCATTAACATAAATTAATAATGGGTAATTATAATCTATATTACAGGAGCACGGGGAGGTATTATTAGATTTTTTTTTATTTTTTATATTCTCAAAATCTGTGAACTGGGACAACTATATATATATTTGGATCTGCTCCGTTATATCTATTTCTATGAGACTCCATTTCTACATCAGCACGACGAGTAACTTCTGTCCAATCGTCCATAGTATTATTATTATGAACGCAGCTTACTATGCAAGGGGATAGAGGTAGAGTTAATAATAATAAAAACCTAAGCTTGTTAATGTTTTTTTTGATATTATATATTGTATTGTTTTCCATTTGATTATTTATATTAGATGCTATCGGAGAGGTTTACTCTTTTGAATAATTTATATCTCTGTCAAGAGATGAGACAGCTACATGTTTCAATATAAATTTTATAACATCTGCATCCGACGAACTGTATATACTTTTAATAAGGTGAGTCTGTCGGGGAGGTGTAACATCTTTTAATTTGTCAGGGTAGCAAATATTCCACCTAATATCATTATCTTTATTTGGTCTATGGTTTTTTATATCAGCTGGTATTATTACATATGATGATATTTTGACCGTATCGTCAATTCTAGTGGGAATATCAAATGGAATGGCTCTTCGCACATAATTTATTTTATTGAGGAGCAGCTTCGCGGCGGCAATAGCCTCATTTTTAGTATCTAAATTGTTAGCTACTTGTATCATATGAGCTTTTACTATCTTATCTAGCTCTTTATATTGGTATGTTCTCATTATATAATTATTTTTGTAATTTTACTTTATTTAATATTCTATACATATATCTTATAAATCTTAATATCCCATATATAGCGCCCCATATAATAAGCAATGGCCATATAGCTGCTATAACTAAGCACGCTGCACTATTTATCATGAACGCTGAAAGTGGGTCATTTGAATCCCACGGGTAAAGATATAAAATTGGGCACTCAAATATAGTTATTGTCAGTCTGCTACTATTGTCATCTTTAATATAACGGATTGAGAGCCTTATAAAATATTTTAAAGGCATCAGTATCCCTGGAATGAACATACATACGGTGCCTATATAGAATATATACGGAGTATAAAAATCACTTAATAGCTGTATAATCATCGTGTATTAAATTAAATTTCCAAAGAGATCTACTTTTAGTGTATCGTCTCTCCAGGACTCCTTAGATACATTCTCAGAAAAGCAAACCGGGCAGCAGTCCCCGCTAGGGGACATGTAATCTCTAGTCGGGGTTTCCCATTCATATCCACATGTTATACCATCCTCGACATCTTGGCACTCAAATTTATGAATACCTGGGTATCTTTTTTTTATATCTCTAGTCGCGATTGTTAATATATCTTTGTTTTCCATTTGTATTATCCTCCAGACTTAAGGTTAGATAGGTATTCTTCTTCAGTCATATCTCCCATATTATCAACTAGGGTTGAGCATTTAATACCAGCTAATGTGGGGTATTTATAAGATTGCATACACCGTATACAATATGTATGCTGCCAAAAGCCACATTAGTCTAAAACCCAATCATGACCCTCATTTACACTTTTACAGAACCAAATATTTAAACTCTCGATAACATCATCTACCTTTTCTGAATCCGTGTCCGACTCAAAAATGATATCGTAATATTTATCTATAAGATTTTTATAAATTTCTAAACCCTCGTTATTCATATATTATATTGTAATCAAGTTCCAAACTTGATGAATTGCTTTTTTGTTTTTTGAATTTGTTTAATTGCTTGAGTATCAGTAAGCCCATCTGCAACTAGTATTGCAGTGATAGTTTTTATTTTTGTGTAAGGCTTATCATTGTATAAAAAAACATTTTCACCTGATATAGTAACATATTGAAGATTAATAAAATCAATCATAGGGGGTTATAGAATAATACCTTTATGTATAATATAAAAATTCACTTATATTAGTTTAGATTAAATTGTATTATATTAGATGGGGTAGCTATTTGCATCTCCTCAATAGCTTTTAAAATATTAATAATATCGGGGATATCTATAGTATCACCGCTAAGAAAGTTAATTAGCTCTAATTGGTGGTCCTTATTTAGTGTTTTTGTATACTCAAATAAGACTTTCGCTAATTCTACTGATAGGGTAGTCATATATTAATTACCGCTCCAATAATCATCTTCATTAGGAAACATAAATAAAAATACATCTTCAAAATCGGGCGGGCCATTGGTAGCCAATCGGTCGGATACAATATCTAAATTTTCGATTATTTCTTTTAATCCATTATAGCCAGATTCAGCAAGAATATTACTAGCTACCAGCTTAAGCTCGAAAGCATTAGATTTAATTTCTACTTTTGATATCTCTTCAGCTATTCTCGTACATATATATTCAAGAATTTTTTTATATATACTTGCATTTGCAGGTGATAATACTCGTAGCAGATAAAGAGATATCGACGAAGACTTACTCTGCTGTACATCATCTATTAATTCAAATAGTGCTACCACTTTCGATTTTCCGAACAACTGATTGATTTCTTGTAATAAATTTTCCATTTATAATTATAGGTTTGTTTTCATTGTAATTAAATTATATCTTAGTTCCTTTTTTTGTATAGCTATCTACCATAGCCTCTATCTCGTGTTTTAGATAGTTACAATTAATAGGTAGAAACTGTTGACCTTGCTTGTAATATACTGTTAGTGCTGCGCACTTTTTATTAGTCATTTTCTCATATAAAAATGCATATAACGACATCTGTAAAGCATAAGAATTAAACTCACATACAGCTAGGTGAGAAATGGGGTCTAGGTAGTATTCTTTGTACTTTGATTTAAATCGGAATCGTTTATTTGTTTTAAAATCTCCGACAACAAAGGTATCTTTATTCTCTACGACAATATCTGCAGTACCAGCAATTCTTAGATCTAGATCCCACATAAGCTTTTCTGCATAAATGGTCTTCCCATGAGATATTAATGGCTTTGAAACCCTATCGAAGGAATCAATTAAATTAAGATATTCCGACCTCTTTACGCCTGTGAGTAAGAACTCTTCACATGCAACGTGTACATCGCTACCGAATTCACACGCATCATCCTTTAGTTTATTCCAGCTTGCTAAAACTACATCTACAGATACACCTTCCCTCTTTGCAACTCTAGCGGCGTGATATTCTGAATCAAATTTTGGCTTATATTCTTCTAATAATGTAGTTGCAGAGATAAGCTCAGAACCATCGATATTAGATGTATACACATGAGCTGATTCTTCAAATGTAATTGGAGATTTTATGTCTGGCATTTTAAAATTTAATAGCAGTAAAATATATGCAATATTAGTTTTTGGAAAACTTGAAGTTTTCTGAGTAATCGAACGACTTCACTAACAGTTGCTTTTCAAGAGTGTCGATATAATCAGCAGCTTCAATCATTTGAACATATGGAGTACCATCGCAATAGTCCTCTGTCGCTAAATCCCGTAAAACGGACGAGATTGACTGCTTATCTGCATAAGGGTGAAGCGGATTTGTAATTAATAGTGTATTCATCTAATTATTAACTATTGTCATCTCTTCAATCGCCGCTGTCATAATAGCAATGAGATCATATTTATCATGAAACGCTCCAACTAAGCACATGGAGAGTGTTTCAATACTCATTTGAGCAAATTGAGTAATATCAGCAGGCTTGGATTGTCGCCTGAGACCAAAAGATCCCCGCTCAGCCCTTTTAATAATACGATTAACGAGAGCTTGATTAATTGTAGGTAGTTTACTAGCTAATGTAGTATCTTTAACCTTAATATGTTCAGCAGTACTTTCAATATTCTTAATTGCCGTAGCAACTCCTTTAAGCTGCTCAGCAGCTTCTGATACTTTATTTCTCTTTCTTTTCATAAACGATTATCTGATATTATTATTATACCAGGTTTCCATTAATTTTCAAGAGGCTAAAAAATAATTAACCGTAATCCCCATATACATCCGAATCCATATGCTCGTCCATATCAAATATATTATCTCCACTATATTGGTCAATATCCCCTAATGGGCTATCATCGTCAGTGGTAGGGTGATCACCTCCACTCAATCTACCAGAAAAGCTGTTATTAAATATCTGATTATCTCCGCCCTCTCCGCTGAGACCTGGCTCAAAAGACCATTCAAGTCTCCTGGCTCGAATTCGCCATACATAATGACCGCCTAAGGCGTTCATCCCAGATGAAATATCAGACTCCATCCGCTCAGTAACTATAAATTGCTTACCTGTTCTATCTCCTGGTCTAGTTGCTCCATACTCTTCAAGTACAAATACATCATCCGACTTTGGCTCGATAAACCAACCGTTATCTGTATATATTGAGTCCCCATCAAACGCAGCGGCATATGAGCTCAAATGAACATAAGCGGTAATGTTATCATCAGCTCTTATACCGAATTTAGAAAACTGAATAGCGTCTTCATCAAGCTCTATATACATTAGCATAGGGCGAGGTGGGTGATATACAGCTTCCGGTTGTTCGCCATATATAGGGTCTGCTCCAGTTAATGTCGTTGTATTCACATAGTACTGAACCTCTACACCTGTACTATTAATCGCATCTCTTACAATTTCAGACACTGTATCAATATCATTACTATTGCAGTCCTTATCAGTTAACCTTGTTTTACACTCAATTGATGTATTATTACCTCCGGTATAAAAGCAAGAGCCTCCAAGAGATGAAGGAGTATAATATTTATCGCAATCTTCTATACTCATGATCTTTTAAGGATAAATGCGTTGTGTGGCGCACTATAAGTTATAATAATTCCAGTGTTGGATAGTTGCTTAGGCGATGTTGGAGATAGATTAGATATATTATACATATCTGCTATACGGCTTACATCAGCGGGTGATAAAATCTCTTGTGTCGATTGATTTAATCTCATTTTTTCAACCTTAGGGTGCAGCGAGCCGTCGTGCTGTCGGCTGTCAGGTATAGCATCTATAGAAGTAATTCTACCACCATCACCTCTAAAGTCACCATCTGTCTTAAACGGGCTAGATTTAGATTGCCACTGCTTACGTTGAGAATTTGACAGTTTTGAGCCCCAATATTCTAAAAATGTTTTCACATCATTATTTATGCAAAATCTATGTTTTATCTCCGATAATAACATTCGGAAACGCTTGTGGTGGTGGCTCGCAGCCAGTAGTTATAACCTTATAGATGTTTGTCTTATCATGGTAGTGCGGAAATGGCACATCTGGTACATCAACTTCTAAAAATCTACACAGGTGATCCCAACCCATCTCGGGTCTAGTAACTAATACTCTATCAGAAAGCTCCCCGCTTATTATCCTCTCAAAAATCTCAGTATAAAATAGCCTTGCGCCGGTTGCAATGCCACTATAATCAAATTTTGGGGCATTTTGTAGTATAGGGGATACTTTTTTACCCGCGTGTAAGAGACTTTGATTGTGATTAAATGTGGAAAACGCTAAATCAAAAGGGTCTCGGTAGGATACTATAAATTTAGAGTCGGTAAATTCATTCAATAGCTCTCGCCAGTGAATCCACCCTAGATCAAAAAATGCATTATATTCCGAATTTCTAAAATACTCCCAATCTCTTAATTCGGTTCTAACCGGGAGCTCTATATAATTATGAATTGAATTCCACCCAAGAGTTTTTAGAGCCCATGAGTAAGATTTACTTCCAGATTTCGGTGGAGATATAAAAAAGACCTTTTCTTTCATTTAGTAGACACAAAAAAGCCGCTCCCTATTTAAAAGATAGCGGCTTTTTATATACTAGAGGTTAATTATTTACTAAATGCTTGACTACCTGGAGTTACTCCCCGCTTCGCACGAACTCGGTGACGAGCTTTATCAGAATTTTTATGCTTACCGTTTACAATAGCATGACCATGATCACCATCATCGCCAACCTTAGTAGTAGTAGTTTGTTTACCATCGCCAGAGGCTACAAGGTCTTTGTGCGCAACCACCTGTCGTGATTTGTCAGAATCTTTCGATGGTTCTGGGATGGTCTCTGAATCGACACCTTCTCCGAATGAAAACTGATCATCTTCATCCATCTCATCACCGTCAAGATCCAGCTCACCATCATCCTCTTCTTCACCAGTGTCGTCTAACTGACCTGCTAAGAGATCAAAAAGTTGCTCAGCTACTTCTTTGGGTAGTGTTAGGGTAACTTCTCCCTCACCGGCTTCAGAATCAAATTCGTCTCCAAAATTGCCCTCACCGTCATCATCGCCGCCGATACCTAAAATATCCTCATCATCGGACATCACTTCTTCATATAATTCATCAAATAAACTTTTACCGCTCATATAACTATTTATGCCTTCTTTGGAAAAGTTCTTATCTTTTTTAACCTTTTTATTAGTTTTAGATTCTTTATGTACTTTTGCACTAGAATTATATTTATCTTCAGCTTCTTCTGGGGCTTTATAGCCGTCAGTCTTGGTTGGGCACTTTTCCTTATTACCAATACCGGCATTACCTTTAACCTTTTTACTCTTAGATGTTGACTTTGTATCATCAGGTAAGGATTGATCCTCAACCTTTTCATTAATAAAGTTGGCACCCATTTGGGAGTAAATTGAAGCTATATCTTTGTGGTCAATTGTGGACATGTATATATTTAATGTTTTATTGTATTATTTCCAATAAAAACTGACATTAACTATAAATATTATTATGGAATTTACATTCAACTCATTAAATCTTATACTCCCTGAGCCAGACTCTCTCATCGCGCAGGCATCTACCCATGTACTATTTATTAGCGCTGGTGATATCGATGGGAGGAATATTAAGGGAGTATCGTTTAATGCTGTTGAGGATTCGGAGCTGTCAGGAGATATGATTACGTTGAGTGCCACTCAAGGTATTAAATTTAGTGTAGATGCAGTATACAACACAACCGAAATGGGTATAATATTAGATGATAATAGCGTTACTTTATTTACTGCAACTACCGGATTCCAGGAGACAAAATCTCAAAACCTCTCAAGCAATTCCACTAATCATAGCTTTCCAGAGCTTCGTCGATTAGTTAGACAGGGCATGCTATAAGGCAGTCCACCCTAAAGATTCAAGATCTTCCATATCTATATCCTCCATGGTATCATTAAAAATCATGGGCATTCCGATTTGCTCATGATTTTTTGCAGCATCCTCATATTGGGATAAAGGATTTGTAAATTTGTGCAGGCCATAATCATGAGGATCTAACTTCAATGGTCGGCCATTATCATCTCGGTCTAATACTTCAAAGTATTTTGTAACAATCTCTTCATGTAGTATCATTAATGCCCAGGCAAGCGCCATTATGCGGTCATCATGAAATCCCCTCTCTGCAGCCCAAGCCTTATTAGGTTTTCTAACAAAATGTTTGAACTCCTTTAGAGTCTCCAGACTATGTAACACTACAGATTCTAAATCATTAAACCAATACCTCATATTAGTTACGGCAGCATATTTTGTATTAGTATGAGATACCATTCCTATCTGCTTATTGCTTCTAGCTGCTTTACCCGATCCGTATGAAACTATGTTACTGTAGTTCTCAGTATGGTATAATCGCTCTAGTACTGCTGTGCCTTGATTATTTCTTTCTATAAGAGTTAGTGGATTTCCCCAGTTTCCTAAAATCTCTAACAACTCTGTACTGAAATTATAAGGTGATATTCCATTGTTAGCATATTCTGCCACCTGCTCTATTTCTTGTAAATTAGTTATATCTAATACTTGTATAATAGAAAAATCCTGACCAACTCCTTCAGCTACATCTACACCTGCTACATAAACCCTAGACTCGTCAGGTGTTGCATATATTTTATATGCTCCGTTATATAGCTCAAATTCAGGCTTTCTTGCATTAAGTTTTAATCTTTCATACTGTTCAAAGTCTACTGCAGATTGCCCTGCTGAGTGGAATTGGAGTTCAAATTCCTGCTGCCATAAATCTTCACTCTCTAGTGAATCTCGAGTTTCTTTAGCCCACTTCGCGTCTCTCCCTGGTATCTCACTCCAATGAATCTTAGCTGGAGTCCAGCCATTTTCTCCCCTTTCAGCGCCAATCCATAGAGTATAAAATAGATTATCAGTTCCAGCAGGAGTTGAGGCAATTAGTATCTGAGATTTTTTAGAGGCAGAAATAATTGGGTATACTGCCGCCCAAAATTCTTTCATCATGTTTCTCTCAATGTGAGCGAGCTCATCTAGTATTAGAAGGTCGCAAGAACTACCTCGACCGGCTGAAGATGTAGTAGTAGTAATTCCGATTCTAGAGCCGTTTTCAAACTCTGCAGAAGTTTTGCCATATTCTGTAACTGGTGGCTTTAACCAGTTTGGAAGCTCCTCATAAGCCATACGTACTCGTCTAAAAATTTCAATAGCAGTAGCCTCTTTATTAGCTACGATAAGTATTCGTTGATCTGCTTTAAAACACGCTACCCACAATGCATAAATAGTCATCATCGTCGATTTGCCTACCTGTCGAGAAGCTAAAACTATATTAAATCTATTATCTCTAAACCCTCGTAGTACTTTTTTCTGACATTTATGAAGCTTAATTTTGCAACGGCCAGATCCTGGAGCGATGATAAAGAAAAACTCTTCAGCGAAGTATATAATATTATTTTTCGCTTTGTTTAATCTCTTAATTTGGTCCGGTGAGTACTCAAACTGTGCTCCCCGCTTGGGGAGGTTTGGGTTATTCATGTAAAATTGGTCACTCTTCTTAGACATTATATACTCTTTATTTATGGTATAAGTCTAAATATTATTATGACTAGTGCAACAGATCCTAATTCAATTGAGTATATGCCATCTGCACTTAATAAAGCGCAGATTGATAAATTCCTCTTAGTGCTAAATATACCTCATGCATTAAAGCTGATAGATTCGAAGATAGAGAGAAATAATGCCACAATGAATTTAAATAGCTTACAGTTCTCTGTATGGGGCACTGTAATACCGCCTATAAGTGTGCCGTCGGTAGAGTTGCAATACATGGGTGGTAATATGCCTGTATCTACTCATGCAAGACCATCTTGGGACCCTGTTACGGTAAATTTCCATGTAGATAGTTTGTGGAGTAACTACTGGGCTATTTATAGATGGATTAACCTTATGAGATCTGAGAATGATGGTCAATTTAGCGAGCTGACAGATCAACCGAAAGTATTAAGTAAAAAATCAATCAGCATCGAAGACTATTCTACCGATTTTACAGTTTATGGTTTAGATGAGTTCAATAAGACTCGATTAAAGTGGACCTATGTAAGAGCCTTTCCAACAAACCTAGGTAGTATAGCTTTTAATGAGCAGGAGAGCTCTCAAATTTCCTGTACTTTTACATTCCAATTCTCTCAACTATTATGTGATTTAATATAGTATTTAAATAAATAACCAATAATGCGGTTTTTATAGCTAAAATTTATTAAATATTGGTATATGAGAACTATTCAATCCCCTGGGGTGGAAATACGAGAATTTGACCTCACGTCGCGACTAGCTACATTTGCTGGGACTGATGTCTTTGCAACTGGTTTTGCCTCTAAGGGTCCTACAGATGAAATAATAAAGCCGACGAGTATGCGAGAGTACGAGGCAATATATGGAATTCCACAAACACCTGCTGAGCGATATTTATATTACAGTGTAGAGCCATTAATAAAGGCTGGCGCGAATGTCAATATATCACGAATGCCTTACGGGCCAGATCTAGGGGAAGGATTTGGAGATCAATATGGGGCATTAGTTTACCCAGTAGTCACTGTATCGCCTAATAGTGGTAACGGTAAGTATAACGACTTTAGTACTGCTTTATCTCCAGCATCTGCAACGTATATACTCGGCGAACCTATACACTTTGCATTAACTAAATCTGAATATCTGTCAGCTATTGATGGTAGTGGATTTACTTGGGCGAATACAGCGTCTGCAGCTGGTAACATCTCCAGCGTTAGTAATTTTGGTGGAGCTGGTGTAGTTGTACTCAATAAAGGCCTCACTACTATTAATGATAGATTTGAGGGATACTATATCGGTATTACAGATAACACGAATGTAAATCCTGCAGAAGAAAATGATACAATTCGTCAAGTTAAAACCCTACAGACAGATTCAACGTCTAGTGGTAATGGTTCAAACTTTACCAATCTTCCAGAAAGCCGAATTAATTTTACATTAAGTGGCACACAAGTATCTCAAGGTACTGTTTCACAAGTACTAGAGAGTACAGCTGGGTTTGATGTACAGGGATCATCATATGATGATATACTAAATATAGGTGTATTTAAATTAAGACAATCTCTGTTTAATCCAGATACTATTAAATTAGATTATTACCTCGAAGATAATGCTGTCGGCTCTCTCGACTCGCATAGGCAAATCGGAGATACTCAAGGCGGTGATCCTATTACATTCTTTATTGAGCCTAAACTCAATAATTCTTCAAGAAACGTTACGGTGTTAGTTAATGATAATATAACTAATCGAGGTGGCTCTACATGGTTAAGTCCAGATGGCATACCTAGAAAGGCAGTAAGATTGTTTACTAATAATCTTATTGAGGATACATACCAAGCTCATTTAGGGACTAGTACATTATCCGCAAGAGGTGAAAAGTATAGGTGTGAATATAGTGCTCTAACTGCCGCTGCGTTTAAGACTGCACTCGGTATAAGTGATATAGGGTCTGATAGTTCGGCTGACAATCTATACCCTATCGGCGCATATTCGAGTAACACATATTCTGATAAAAGCCTCGGCAGTATACCGCTTAAGCTTGATCGTATTCTCGATCTAGTTAGAAATGATGAAATATATAATATAGATATATCAATCGAGGCTGGTCTAGGCACTATATATGCAGTAGCAAGTGCAAATCGGACTAGCTATTATGACGATATACAAACATCAGAAGGTTTGACTGAGGGTTTGGGAGCTCTTGCAAATACAAACGGATATGTTACACCAGCTCTAGAGTCTGACCTTAGAGGTAATTATAATACTATATTCAGTAGATTTCAAAACTTTGCAGAGTTTGAAAGGAAAGATCATCTCTTTATTGCTGATCCAATTCGCCATATTTTAATTCAAGGTACTAATGCAAAAACGATATCTAATCCGAATAAAAATTGGTCTCAACATATATTTAGCTCATTGAGGCATCAATTCAATAATAGTAATAGCTCTTATACGTGTACATATGCTAACTGGGCAAGGGTTAACGATAAGTTTTCCGGTACTGATTTCTGGTCACCGTTCTCTGGTATTGCTGCGTCGCTTATGACAAAAACTGATACTACTACATACCCTTGGATAGCTCCTGCAGGCTTTACACGCGGTAGAGTATCGGGTGTTAACGATATTGCAATTACGCCTAACCTCAAACAACGGGACGATTTGTATAAATTCGCAATGAACCCTATTACATTGTTCAGGGAGGGTATAACAGTATTCGGTCAAAAGACTCTACAGAAGATGCCGAGTGCGTTTGATAGAATTAATGTTCGTCGATTATTCTTATATTTGGAGAAAGTTACTAAGGTAACTTCTAGATATTATGTGTTCGAGCCTAACACGGTATTTACACGTACTAGAATAGTAGATGATCTCAGGCCGTTATTCGAGAAAGCTAAGAACAATGATGGAGTTTATGATTACATCATCGTTTGCGACGAAAGAAATAACACCCCTGATATCATTGATCAAAATGAACTTGTAATTGATATATATCTCAAACCGACGAGAGCGGGAGAGTTTGTATTAATCAACTTCTACGCTAGTAGAACTAATCAAGACTTCAAAGAGCTAGTTAACTAACTTACCTACGACATACACAGGAAAGCTGAGCCGAAAGGCTCAGCTTTTTTGGTGTATTTAGCTTAACTACACCATTAGTGTAGTCCCCACCCTGACAGGGATAGCAATAACTACGTTAGACCTAACTAATTACTTATAATTGTTGCATGAGTTATAAAATCATCAACTGCAGTCTCCAAATATGAATATTTACTATCGGATAGACCCTCAATAGTTACTGTATCTTTATTCTCACTTAACGATATAATATTAACAATATCAAATCCCTCAATAGAAATAACAACTCCGGATTTTGGTACAAATTGCCCAGCTTCGTTTTCATCGCAGTATTTATCGAAGAAATCTGTGAAGGCGCCTGTAGCTATTCCATCAGACTCTTCATTCTCATTGTTTACTTTATATATATCATCAAACACTTGCTCTAAGACACTACCTCGATCTATAGGAGAACCAGGGAGACCAGATTGATTAAACCACTCAACTGCGATCTTTATATTTTCATTGTACATATCAATGACAGTCTGCGTATCAGAATATATCATCGCTTTTTTGAGCATCTGCTGAATATCATTACCAGCATCGATATATGCATCACCAGGGCTATCAGCATTGGTGACAAATATATCTTCTAATATACTATATATTTCATCAGCTAGTGAGACCTCATTTGATCTCCCATTAAATGCCTCCCAAATTAAATTAGTTTCGTTGTCCATATTCGTATTTATTAAAATCTTATTATATTAATTATCTGCCGGCTTGAGCATTCCTAAAAGCTGTAATATCTATAATATTTTCATCACCGTTTAATAATACATTAAAAGCTGATTTAATCGCTTCATCAGCTTTAAATTGTCCCAGATCACTTATAGATAATACATATGCTACTAATTCACTCGCAATTATCTCATCTTCCTCATAAGATCTCGCACTTTCAAATGTTTCTCCATCTTCGTTCACAGGTGTGTCTGTATCAACCTGGATGCCCTTTAAAAATTCTAATGTAGCAGGATCAGATAGCTTATAAAATTCTTTACCTTCACCTCGTGGGAGCAAAACTCTTATCTGATTAGAGTTTGGCTGTATAGATATCCAATATTCTCCTAATTTATGCTTTCCGTCAGAGCGACGCTCCGAATTATCACGAATAAACGATATAATATCGTCATGTGGTGCATCTCTATTATATGACTCCCAAATTAAATTAGTTTCGTTGTCCATTTATAGTATTTAATGTATTACTACTAAAATTTTAAATATTATCAGATAATATTTAACTTCCGATAGTCATTGGTATTACTACAATCCCAATAAATTTTGACATTATATAGTCTATACTAGTAAGAACTTCGTGGGATGTAATAATAATTAAAAATATAATAGACACATTTAATAGTATTTTTGGGATTTTGTATTTCATGTTTAAAAAAAGTTTCGAATTGCAGTAGCAAACGCAGCTAATAGCTCTATAAATCTAGGGCCTAGTATTACTGTACCTAATACCATAAGCAGTATCGCAGTAGATTTAGGCTTTTCTGCTGCTGTTTGAATAATACGTGATATAGTATTAGACTTAATTTCTTCGATCTGTCCCTCTATATTTGCAGTAACAGCAGTTATTGTAGCGCTCAATATAGCGATCTGACCCATAACGTCTCGGCTCAACTGCTCATATGATTGGGTGATAGTTGAATATTCATCTCTTAGCAACTTAACTTCTACTACAAAAAACTCATATTTTCCCTCAGGGGGGTATCGACGCACAAAAACTTCTACAAATACTGGGGCAGCTGCTTTCGGTATATAAAACTTGCGGATAGTATACTCATTATAATCTCCCCTTACACAAGCTGCTGCAGCTTCCATGTCAGCTTTTAATGATTCATCTTTTAATGAAAAATCCTCCCAAGTTACAGGGTTATCTTTCCTAGTAAATTCTGGGAGAGAATATCCGATAAACTTTTGAAATATCTCATTAGACCATAATACTGCGCCTCCAATATCAGCTATCAGCCACATAGTTGCAGACTTCTCAATAATCTCTGTTGCAAGATGAGGGTGATGATTAAAAAATGTTTGTAGATGAACGTTTCCCTCTGAATCCATAAATATTATTTAATCAATAACAGTGTATTACGGTTGAGGTTGCTACTAATAAGAAATATCATTATTTACTATACGTTAGATGAGTTCATTACTTTATGAACTCCAGAACCTCTCCCAGTATTTCTACCGTAGGGGTTATACTTTCGATGATCAGCGAATTGCTCAGGGGTGACTACTTGCATCTCTCCGGCAGTCTTACCACCATAGCACATAACCCCCCTTACCTTCGGTATACTATCAGCGCACATAATGCAATAATTATATCCAGCTTCTATACGAGCGCTGTTTACTATTTGAGAGCAATGGCAACATTTCTTATTATTCATTATCTTAGGATTTAAATATATCAGGAGCTTCAGAAGTATCTGACATCTCTCTTACAGCCTGCTTATATAACTCAATCTGTCTTCGATCTGCGATTTCGTCTGCATCATTATTTTTTTTTAGTTTCTACTGCCTCTATAAAACATCTTAGGTGAGAAGGTCTTTCGGAATAATTAGCCCAAACAGGATTTCCGCAATAAGTGCACGGGGGGCGTGGGAATGCAGAATTAAACCGTATTCTAAAATTCTTTAGTAATTTCATTTATAAAATAATTATACAGTGGTTCCGTATATGTTAGTTAATTGTTATTAATATACCAACTTACAGTATTTTCAATACTCTTATTAAATTTAGTGACTCTTTTCCATCCTAATTCACGAGAAATTTTATTTGCATTAATTGCATATCTTTTATCGTGACCGGGCCTATCTGCAATATACTCAATAATACTCGTGCATGGTTTTGCGGTTTGTAAAGATACCTCAAACATAACTCTATTAGCTATCGATAGATTTGTACATTCACATTTACCCCCTATATTATATGTTGACCCAGAAACACCTCCTTCAAGCACTCGGATTAAACCATCGCAGTGATCTGTAACATATAGCCAATCTCTTATTTGGAGACCGTTTCCATATAAAGGTAAATTTTTACCAGCAATAGCATTTAATATTAACTTAGGTATTAACTTCTCTCTATGTTGACGGGGCCCGAAATTATTTGAGCAATTGGTAACAATTGCATCTATGCCATAAGTTCTTGACCAAGATTTTACTAGATGATCCGCAGCCGCCTTAGTAGCAGCATATGGTGAGGATGGTCTATACGGTGATAACTCTGTAAACGGGGATTTATTTAAATCTAAATCCCCATATACTTCATCAGTACTGACGTGAATAAGTCTAACACTCCTACCGGTAGTTTGCTTTAATTCTCTTATGGATTCTAGTATATTATATGTGCCTATAATATTTGAATCTACAAAAGGTTTAGGTGATGCAATTGAATTATCTACATGTGACTCGGCTGCTAGGTGAATGATACTATCAATGCCCTTATCATGTAGCAATTCTCTTAATAGTGGCCTCTCAGATATATCACCGACAATGAGAGAGACGTTTGATAGCCTACTACACATATTCTCAGCAAACTTAGAGTTGCTAGCATACCCCATCTTGTCTAAGATAATTATTTCGTAATTAGAGTCTGCTAATATTTGAACTAATGCAGATCCGATAAAACCGGCGCCGCCCGTTACTAATATTTTTTTCATAGACTATCTGACTCTATTGGTGTGTTTATAGCTATAAAATTTAGCAGTAGCTCCCTATCAGTTATTCTAATATCCTTATGAGGTACCCTCGCAACTTTATTAGATTTATGATCTTGATAACGCTGCCTATTGATACAGTTAGATACAGACATGGTGATGGCTGTATCGCCATAATTATCCTCACCATTTATATCTAATGTAGGCCACGGCTCGTAGAATTTTAAGAATTTAGAATCTCTTTGATCTAATAATGCTTTTATATTCATTAAAACTTATGAACTTTTTTATCAGTAGATGGCGAGATTGCCTTAGGTATTTCTATAAATAGTACTCCGTTATTAAGGGTCATACAAAGATCGTCAAGATTAAACTCGGGAGATACAAAGAAGCTTGAAGTTAATTTCTGTTGCGGTATCTTACTTTTTGCAGTGTGATGTTTTATATTAAACGAAGAGCTGCAGTTTCGAGTAGCGGATATATCTAAAATACCTGTAGACTTTGTAGTATTTACATTAATCGATGAGCGGATAACCCCAGGTAGATCAACACTAATAATGAGGTCTTTACTGTCAGTGTAATATGACCTAGATCTAATAGTAAACGTTTCCTGGGACTTTGGTTTAGAGCCGTCGGTTAGGTCTCCATTAAAGTGGTTGGGCTGGGCAGATTGACAATCTTCACCAGGGGGTGATTTACGCTCTCGACGATTCGGACCGGCTGTAGTGGTCACTACAGTCCATAAGCCGGTATTATGCAGTGATTGACAATCACCAGTGTTTCCTAAGTCGGGGTTAGTAGTGTTGAGCCGTTCAAATTCTTTTAGTATATTTTCGTAGTAATCCGTATTCATATTTGTTGTTTGTTACATCTATATTATGATGAGGTTCCGATCTAAGTCCACTGTAAGTTTTAATCTTCTGTAAATTCTTCTAAAATATCTTCGAGTTGTACTGCACAACTTAATACTGCCGCTTCAATTAGTTCAGTATTCTCCATATCTTCACCCATACCAGTAGGTAGCTCATAATCGAACCACTCCTGAGATAACTCCGTCAATTTTTTTATTAGTTCTGTCTGCATAAGTGGTATTTAGCCGATTTAGGTTAATTGTCTGCGGTTTTTTAATAAAAACGGAGGTATAAACCTAAATATAGATATGCAAGACATAACTTCATTTTTCGAGCGGGCAGTTGCTAGAGAGTTCTCCCGTGACTTTCTATTTCGAGTGATCGGTATTAACATTCCTGGGTTTTCTCTTTCTGAAGATGATTTAGTTTATGCAAAATCTGGCTCCATCCCAAATAGGACGATTGAAAATGTTACTGCGCCTTATCAGGGGCTAGATTTTAATGTTGCAGGTCGAGCAGTATATGAAAATTCTGCATCCTATCAAATTGACTTTTATTGTGATGCAAACTCAGATATTCATTCTAAGATGATAGCAGAAACAGAGAGAGTTTTTGGTAATGATGGTCGCGGCGATTATAATATTGGTGGGCCAGATTCTATTATATCATTAGCTCAAGTTGATAAGAACCTTGCCCCTGTAAAGACATATAAGCTAATAGGTGCAGCAATTAGAAGTACCGGAGCATTAGATTATACTATGGCGGCAGGTACTGGTCAAATTGTAAGCTTTAGTTCTACATTTGCATACCATTATTACACTAGTGAGTAGATAATAAAAAAATGACATAAATAGATTTATGTCTACTCGCAGTTTCCTGGAAAATCTCGGCAATCCGAGGACCAACATACCTCTACACACGTCGTGGGAGGTGGAGTTTACACTCCCTGGTAGGTTGAGTGAAGTAAGCGAGCTAGAGAGTGTGTCCTGGGGCAATGTGGATAATATACCTGGAGGTAGTGTGAAGCTATTAGCAGCTTCATTAACCCACGCTAATGATAACTATAATGCTGGCAAAGCAACAATTTTAAACAACGGTGGGTTGCTACCCGGGGTAATTAACTCTGGCAGATCATCTACTGACAGTAGACCTTTAGTTATTCAATTCATAGAGACTGAAGAGTCATTTGCAGACTTAGCTCTTAGAGCGTGGGTAATAGTATCAGCTCATTATGGTCGTATTGCAGATGCAAATGATCTAAAAAAGACCATAACTGCAACGCATTTAGGTAGAGATGGATCACCGCGAAAGACGTTTAAATATTATAATGCATCCCCAACAGCTGTAGAGAGTGTATCATATACGTACGATTCTTCAAAAGTAGACCTAATAGGTACTTCCTGGGTGTATGATAATTATAGCGTATCTTAATGGAGTATTATACAACAATTAAAGCGCCGCAAACGAGGCGAGATGTTAAAGTAAAGCCTATTAGTAATTATATATTTTATATGATTTGCAAATTTATTGGCGATAATGATGATAATGATTCAATTTGTAAGTTTTTAGATGAAACGCTCCTGAACCTAGTTATTAATGAGGAGGTCATACCGGAATTAACAAAAATAGATAAATTTTTTATATGGTTATCTCTATATGAAAAATATGTAGATAAATCAATATCTCTAATAGGTAAGGATGTTAATGGCAATAATCAGACTATAGGTGTCTTTTTATACACTATATTAAATAATTGTAAGCAACTACCTTTAGATATTTTAAATATAATTGAATATCATGATATTAAAATTACTCTAACAGCTCCGGTTAATATGTTTCATAGTACAGTTGCTGATGCATATATTAGTATGATATATACTATAGAGTCTGACATAGGTGAGGTTTTATATTTTGCTAATTTTACAGATGAAGAAAAAACTAAGTTCCTAGAATCTTTAGACTTTGACCTGGTCGATATATGTAATAATATTGCAGTTGAAGATACTAATACCTTAACACTTCTCCCATCTGCGGCGGAAGGTTCACAGGTATCTTATGATAAGATTGAGTCTGGTATTTTTGATAACAATTTATTCTTTCTTTTAAAATCTCTATTTTCTGTTGATGAAGATGCTTTTTGTGAGAATGTATATATTTTCAGTAAGGTTATAGGTGGGAGCTACGATCAATTTTGTAAAATAACCCCCCGAGAATTTAATAAAATTATAAGCATTCATAAAAAGTTTGAAGAGACTAATAAGAATGGAGTTGATTCTTAGAGATACAACTATAATTAATATATATATATGAGCACGAGTACCCTTCTAGATAAACTTAATGAGATAAATGAGTCGACCACACATAGTATATCTGTACCTACTGCTAAAAAAGAGTTTGAATTTAGAGGTCTTAATGTAAACCAACAAAAAGAGATAATAAAGACTGCTGCAGATGGCCCGTCAAGTGGTATTACTCTTACAAATGTACTTAATGAAATAATAGTAAGCAATGCAAGCGCAGACTATAATTTTTCTATTATTGATAGATACCCTATTATACTAGCGTTGAGGTCTTTGTTCGTTGACGATGTAATCAAAGTAGCTGGTAATAAATTGAGTATAGCTAAGCACTTAGCTACAGTTACTACTAACTACAACAGCTTATTAGATGGCCTCGTTTTAAAAGATTCAATTGTAGTTGATGGTATAACTGTACATATTGAGGTACCATCTCTCAATAGAGATATAAAGGTAAATAAAGCTATAGAGAGAGTTAATGAGGTGAATACATCCATAGGGGACACCATAGGTAATTTGTATATTTATGAAATTGATAAATTTATACAAAGTATAGAGTTTGGAGATGATACATATAATTTTGCTGATGGTATGAGTGCGTCTGCTAAAAGATCCATAATTGAGGCTATGCCTAGTAGTATAAACAAAGATATTATAGATTTTATCACAAAAACCCGGAAAATCGAGAATTATTACTTAGATACTGAATTTGGTTCTATAGAAATTGATGCGGCTTTCTTTACTAGTGAATAAATAATTATGTGGACCAAGATGTTACAAAATTAATTGCTGCTTTAGCTGAAGCAGTTAAAAAGCTAAAGGATGTTGCGGGTCTCCCTGCAGCTAATCAATCATCTGCAAATTATGATGATGTACGTTCACCTGATTTTGACAATAAGAACGAACGGTCTATAAAGAAGAAAGGGCCCTCTCTCTCGACCAATGAGGCCTCCCGTTGGGGGACTATATCCAAAATATTTGCAAGGACTATGTTCAATTTCTCAAAAGAGAAAAATCCAGATTTTGGTGCGAAGAAGACACGTAACATACCGTCAGTAATTAATGTAGATATTCCTAAGTCTGATGATGCATGTTCTAAGTCTTTACTAAAAGGCTTAGGGGGTATTTTATTAGTCTTGGGGGGTTTAGGTCTTGCAATTGCAGCATTTTTTACTGGTCCTGGAGCTGCAGGAAAATTGATGCAAATGTTCAGTGGTGGCTTAGTAAAGCTCGGGGGTATATTCTTAGAGAGTATTAAAAAGAGACTCGGTAGATTAGTCACCAGTGCAATTAATATATTAAAAACAGCGACATTTGGAATTATAGATAAGGTGACAAAAGCATTCCCTAAAGCTGGTAAATTCTTAAAAATATTTTCAACATTGGGTAGTAAATTAGGCGGCCATATTTCTAAAGTTATCAGATTTTTACCGGGTGTAGGGGCGTTGGTTGCTTTTTGGTTTGCCTATAAAAATATAAAAGCGGGTGATATTATAGGTGGTGTTGGGGAGATTGCTTCTGGATTACTAAGCTTAGGTACACTAATCCCAGGGGTGGGGGCTATTACAGGCCCTTTAGGCATTGCTTTAGATATTGCTCTATTAGGGCGATATGCTGTAATGAGCCCAAGTGCTCGAGTTAAGCAGTCAGAAAAATTTGGTTCAATGTTCAGTAAGCTAGCTGGATGGGTTGGAGATAAGATATCAAAATATGGTAAATATATACCTGTAATATCCTCTCTGATGTGGTGGTTCGAATCTTGGAAGGCCTTTAATAGAGGTGATATAAAATCTGGATTTGAAAATATAATAAAGGGTATCTTTCCATACGCGCCGCTTTTAGCGGAAGGGGTAAGTAAGGGTTATAGTATAATTTCGTCTCTTAGTATGTCTAAAATTACTGATTCAGTAAATTTTTCAAATATAAAAGACTTTGGAATGAGTGCAAAAAATTGGATCAGTAATAAACTTAAAAATCTGCCATATTTCCTAGCTAAACCACTTGAGTGGCTAGGTCTCATAGAAAAAACCGATAACGGTAAGAGTCTTGAGTTAACTCAAGGTACAAATGAGTTTATATCAAAAATAAAGGCCTTTTTCTCCCCTCTAAGTTCTGCAGGAGAAAAAATTAAAAACTATACAAATAATATTATAGATAAAATTAAGTTACCTGGGAGAGCTATATTTGATACAGTTAGTCAAAATATAAGGATATTTATAGATAATATAAAAACTGCATCTGCTGATGTATTTAGTAATGCTAAATCTAAATTAAAGGGGCTTGATGCTATAGTAAAAGCCAAAGTTACCAATGTAATCGCTTCAGGTAGTGATTTATTGAGTGATGCAGCTGCCCGTATAAAGAATTCAAGTACGTTCATTGCTAACCAATTAAAGTTAGGGAAGGATATCTTAGTAAATAGTTCAACTACAGTTGCTAACTGGCAAAAGAATATGACGTCGAGTATTACTAATTTTATAGCTAGTAAAGCTATGTCTCTAATAACTAGCATACCTAAGATGTTGAAAGCTTCAATAGGCCACGCAAAAGATATTATAGCTAAAATAATAGCAGTACCTAGAGAGACAGGCGCTGCTATCGCAGGTCATATTGCTGAAGCGGGTGCAGATTTTGGGAGTAAAATACAAACAAATGTAGATAAAGTTAAATTCAATATTGAAGGCGACTTTAAAGTTATCGCTGATCTTAATAGGGCATCAGTCAAAGAGTTGTCTAAACTTAGAAAGGATATTATTACTGCATCGAATAATCAGGTACAGATATTAAAAGATATTAGATCCGGTCTTTCAAATATTGCTTCCGTTAATAACTCTGCAGGTAGTACAGCGCCAATGATGTTCGGTGGGGGTGGGAATAGTAGTGGGACAGGTGGTGGTGGTGGATATCCAGCAGATACAAACGACATGTTCTTCAACGATAGAGTATCTAAGGGGATTTCATAATGAGCCTATATACAATAGAATCTTCTGGAGGTAAAATGTCAGCAAGGCCGTCAGGTAGCGGTCTTGTTAACATTATAGGTAAATATTCTACCGTTAAATCTATAGACATTCCAGAAATTAGATTAAAGGAATCAGAAATACTGCAAAGCTCTATTGTTACTCAAGCTAAATATTCAACAGCTGTTGCATCAGGTAGCTTTAATAAGATTTTAGAGCTCTGTCCAGCTGGAGTAAAGGGTAAACTGAAAGATATAATGTCAGCAGCAGATATTCCAGACTCTGACGATCCTTTTGATGGGCTATATGATAGTGAGCCTACAGGGTTTATATACACATTACCGTATTATAATGAAGGACCTGTATTTACAAAATCAGCTGATTTTGCGGAAACATATAAAGGTGACGGGCTAATGGATGCAGCGAGTGATCTATATAATGCATTTAAGAAGATTTCTATTGGGACAAACCAGCTCGTTAAAACCTTAACTGAGCCGGGGGTATTTCTTTTAAAGCCGAGATTTTATGATCCTGGCAGTAGTACCCAATCAGTCAGCTTTTCATTTCCGCTACTCAATACGCTAAATGAAGAAGACATTCAAAGTAATTACGATCTTGTATGGCTACTTTTATTTCAAAATTGTGTTAAGCGATTGGACCGTAGCGCCTTTGTACCTCCGTGTATATATGAAGTAACAGTCCCTGGATATACCTATATGAAGTTTGGATATGTAGAGTCTATTTCAGTTGATTTTCTAGGCACAAGAAGAACTATGGATATAGGCGGTGTTAATACTATTATTCCAGAAGCTTATAATATATCCATTACATTAAGACAGCTTACAACGGACGTTGCTGAGTTTTTCGATAAGGTATAGGAATAATTAATATTTGAATAAATATTATTAATGGCAAATGTTACTACTACAAATCCTGGAGCTCCGAGCAGCTCAGCTGGTAGATCATCATCTTCAAATCAAAATACAACCCCTAGTGGAAATACTGGAGGTAATGGGGGGAGCAGCTTCGATATAGTTAATGGGTATGATTGGTCCTTAAATAAGCCGAAAGATCCACCATATATAGAGTTGAAGGAGTATAAAGTATCTACTAGTCAAGTTACACAAGGCTTTGCTCACTTTATTACATCTACATTAGAAAATCTAGGCGGTACAGTCTGCGATTTTGTGGATGAGTGTATTGCAGGTGAACTAGCAACTGGTGGTAATAGTGAGAGCTCTCCACATTTAGAGCCTTACGGGGGGATGTATAATCTATTAGAATCTGGCAATACCTTTAAGTTACCTTATTTTGAGAACTCAGTAAGATCGAGGACTAATAGCTGGGCAACTACATTCGGCGGCGATAGTAACAATTTAATCGCGGACTTTGCTGCGGCGGGGGCTAAGTTTGTTAATCAGCATATGGCTGGAAGCAATTACGGATTTAGTGGGTTGCTGGAACCTGGGGTATTCGTCGAGAGGACCAGATTTTACCAGCCATCCGCTCTATCTGAAGAGCCTATATCTTTAACATTTCCTCTTCTCAATACTCAGGAATCAGGGAGTATACAAAAAAATAAAGAATTTATAAATACACTTGCCAGAAATACTTCACCTAGTCGTAAATCAAAAACGCAACTAGACCCTCCCCATTTTTATGAAGCTCTAATACCGGGTATTAGATTTATAAAATATGGGTTTATATCTTCCTTTAAAGTTGAGATGGCAGGCACACGAAGAATGATTGGAGGTGATATCATACCAGAGGCTTATCAAATAACTATCGAAGTGAAATCACTAACAGAAGAATCTGGAAACTTTTTAATAGAGGCACAAAAATGATAATACAACTGAAGCAAAATGACATAGAGGAATTGCCTAATCTCGATATACGAAGATATGAAAATATATTTAATGTGTATACTCAAGGAAATGGGAAGGGCACATCATATTACTATTTTAATATACTGAGAAAAATATCAATAGATAGTAATAATATTGATCCTGAAGTTTTTAATTATGTGGAGATAGCTAAGCCGATTCCCTGGACGACAATCAGTCATGATGCCTATGGCACTCAGCACTTATGGTGGCTTATACTAGCTATTAATAATATAATAAACCCAGTAGTATTGCCTAAGACTGGAGATACATATAAGGTAATTAAAAAGGAGTATTTAACTTCAATACTAAACCAATTAAAAAATTCATTATAAATGGCAAAGATAGCACAAATAGATGATCGATCGTTTACATTCGATATATCTCTAGGGTCGGGGGTATCTCTTACTAAATCATCCATCAGATACTTAGAGATAGACTCTCGTCTTCCCTCTACTGGTTTTGTAGAAGGATTTATGGTTGTAGATAATACTGCAGGTGCTCTAGACAACTTAATAAAATTTGGTGGTGATCCGTTTACTGATTTGATGTATATATATATACAAGCAAATGATGGTGATGAGGGCGAGATTTCTACACCACCTGTAGAACACGCGTTAAGTATTTATAAGGTAGATAATTTACCAATAGGGGAATACCCTAGAAGTATGAAGCGGATATACTTTAGAGAAATTGGAGGTCAGGCATTAAGAGAAATAAAATCTACTGTATCTATTGAGGATTTTAAAGAGATAACAGATAGTGAAAATGATATCACTAATATGTCTAATAACGAGAGAGGAGTTAGAACAGATGTATATCTCAGGAAGGTATTTGAAAAGGCAGGCATCCCCGTAAGTAAAGATAATTGGGCAAAGGGGAAACATTATACACCACCTCTCTCGCCTTTCGGTAATGAATATTGTTATGATGTTATTAAAAAAATACACTCACGACATATATCAGAAGAAGCCCCTCATGACTTTATTTACACATATTGGGATAATAAGGATAATGAAATGAAGTCGTACCCCATGCATCAGGTTTTCGAGAAATTCTCACAGGATGCAGAGTGGGTACTAGAGTCATTTATATTAGGTGATATGGGAGTTAGAGGCGACGGTGGTTCAGGCGGTATAAAGGTTGCAAAGAATGCTAGTAGCGATTTAAGCGTTATTAAGTCGTTTAATCATGAATACCCTAACGGTGGGGAGCTTGGCAGAAAGATGTCGTTATATATCCCAGTTACAGAAGGCGCAACTGGGTCAAGATTTAATAATGGAGCTAAATTTTTAGATAAAACACTTTCAGATTATAAAAAATATTTTGTTGATCCGCTTGGTGATAATTCGGCGATAGAGTTTAATGATCAATTTAAGAATAATATTTTAGAATCAAGTAATACGTTTAAATCTACATTTCTTCGACCCGATTATGCGGAACAAGTAGATACTAACGCTGTATTTTTTAACAATTTAATTAACAATTCTCATAAGATTAATATAACTACAAGAGGCATGCCGTATAGACGGTCAGGGCTATTTGCAGATATAGCTTCAATAGAGGGAGGTGATGCTACAGAAAGGCATAGAAATATATGTGGGCGGTATTGGATTACAAGCTGCAAGCATATATTCAGTGATGAAAAGTATTGGAATGAAATATCTGGAGTAAAAACATACGCAAGTAAATGATAATATCTAAAACAGCTCTCCCATTCATATTTACTCATTTACCATATTCGTATTATGTAGATAGTTTTGGCTTATGTCAGGAAATAAGTGCATTTAAAACCATAATCGATTTAAATAATCAATTTTATTCAATTATGTCATCAACCTCGCCAGATGAGGCAGCTACTGAATTTGCAATTAATCTATTAGAAATATCGTCAGATTTACCACCAGATGTACTAATTGAATATTCTGAAGAGTATAATAGACTACCATATAATATAAAAAGTGGCGGTCTTAGAATAGGTGAGGCGCCTATAATAGATGTAATTGCAACAGCTGCTAATAATACAGGTAACGCTGGTGGGGGCTCCGGGTCAGTAGAAGAAACTGAGGAAGAATCTACGAGTGATAGCAGCGGTGGTGGTGGCGGTGGTGGTGGCGGTGGTGGCGGGGGTAGGTGTAACCCGCTAAAACCACCAACAGATCGGCTTGCTTATCTATCTAGAGATAAAGAATACAAGCAATATAGAGCGCATAGAGTTGCAGAATACTCAGAGGGGTATAGGGACTGGTTAGGTGGGGATATACCGTCGCCAGACGCTATAGAGATTTTTAAAAATGAAGCAGAGGGCACATACCTTAAGAGCTTAGTCGGCGGTGAGTCAATCGCAGAAGCGTGGTTTAAGAAATCACCGGTAGGTCTATTAGAGGTTCCGGAAAAGCGATGGAACTCATCTACCGCTGGACAGAAACGGAAAATGCAAGGGTTATGTTTTCAAGTAAATGCGGCTGATGCTCTGTCAGATCCAGAAGCAATAGATACTGCGAGAGTAGAATCGGAAGTTGAAGAGGAAGATACATTTGCTGAAACTTTAGCAAATGTAGCACATAATATAGTTGGTTCTTTAGAGAGATCTATTAGCCCCTTTAATGCAGCGGTAGAGGCTAGAGAAGAGATTAGGAAAAACACTGAAAAGGATGTAGGTAGTAAATGCTTTGAGATTAGTGATTTTATTCTCAAATATAGCCCACACGACCCTGATCACAGAATTAATGACAAACCAGCAGAGTTAATGATTGATGAAAACCCTGATACACATGGGGAGGACACTGCTACTAGTGTACATAGGGGAGGTAAGGCTGTTACTACATTTATATATAAGCCAACTGAAGATTATTTTGTTGTAATGTCTGAAAGGTCAGCTGATGATGAGTTCAGTCGAGTAGATAGAGATGATACTATTAAAGATGGCGCAGATTCAAGCGAAGTTGGTACTAAAACTAATATCAATAATGATCAAGGTGGGGAAGATGCAAATCCAACTCTAATCACTTAGTTCCTCTACTTCAGCTTCTACCACATCTTCAGTAATAAGATCTCGTGATTTAGATATAAGTTGACGTAAAACCTCCTCACGGCTAAGTAACAGCTTCGCAGTTATTTCTTTATCCATATTTTTTGATGAGCTGTCTATCTTCATTTGTGCTATTTCGCGGGAATTTATATTTTTCTCTCGAGAAATCATAATCTTTTGCAATATATCAATTGATGAGGCTGATGCCCTTATAAGCGATGCTAGAGATTCACTACTATCTGCATCGGGAGCTGATGCTGTAAAGTCAATCATATTCTGAACGGATTCAACGCCACCCTGAACCAATTTACCTATATTTGCTAGTAAAAAATCTTCAATATTTTCCCTAGCTAAATCTATATCTGTACCCTCGGCTCTATCCCTAGGGGGATCACTTTGCAGCTGGGCTAGTAAATCTTTTACTGTATTATCATCATTCACAAAATTATTTAATGTAACTGGTGGCCTTTTTCAACTCTGATACTATTATTAAATTACGATGATTAATATATTTTTTACGAAAACACACGATAGGGCGGAAATACCTATTAGGAGTCATATAGGTATTGATAAAGAGGGTAATTCGGGTACCGGCGACTCTGGATATGATCTGGTATCTGTTGTTAATACTACTATACCAGCAGGATCACAGGGAGCATCAACTATTGAGGAAGTTCCACTTAGTAAGTATACAGACATTAATAAGCATTATAAGGTAGGCTCGGCGATTGTTGATGTAGGATTAACAGTTGCATATATACAACCAGGGTACTGGTTCAGAATTGAAGGTCGCTCAGGTTTAGGGTTTAAACATGGCATATCTCCACATTTTGGTATAATCGATAATGGATATAGGGGAGATCTCGCAGTAAAGTTATACAATTTTACTGATGTAGATTATAATGTTAGTATCGGGGATAGAATTGCTCAAATAGTAGTATACCCACTGATTGATGCTAATATGTCCTTTAGTGCCTTTAGTATTAGCGATAGTGTCTCCGATCGTGGTGACGGTGGGTTTGGATCAACAGGTAAATAAAAAATATGGAAAATAGTGGTGGTATAAAAAATATTTGGGCTGAAAAATATCGGCCTAAAATATTAGAAGAAATTATTCTTAGCGATTCGTCGCGAGAAGTCCTAGATAAAATAGCGATTGATGGTAATATGAGCCATCTACTACTCCAGGGGCCTCCGGGGATAGGTAAAACTACTGTAGCTAAAGTAATTGTTAATGATATTTTGAAATGTCAGCATTTATATATAAATGCAAGTGATGAGAGCGGTATAGATACTGTTAGAAACAAAATTATAGGCTTCGCTCGTACTAAGAGCATCGATGGTAATATTAAGGTGATTATACTAGATGAAGCAGACGGTATCACTCCTGATTCTCAGAGAGCTTTGCGGAATGTAATGGAGGAATACTCAGAGTATACAAAATTCATTTTAACTGCTAATTTTAAGCACCGTATTATTGCTCCGTTGCAGAGTAGAGTACAAGAAATAGATTTATCTCCTCCAGTTGCAGGTATAGTAACGAGGTGTATGTCTATATTAAAATCTGAAGATATAACGGTAGAAAAGGAAGATCATTTAAAATTTGTAGAATTAGTTAGAGGCATCTATCCAGATATAAGAAAAACTATAAATCTACTACAGAAATTTAGTTCATCAGGAAAACTTAATATAAATAAGTCAGAGACTATAGACCATGTGGCTGAGAAGGTTTATAGTAAATTAGACGACCCTCTTGCCTTAAGAACATATGTTATTCAGCATGGGATAGATTTTCAAAACGACTATCAAACGCTTCTTAAAACATTGTTAGATATAATATTTAAAAAGACAGATATAACGGCAGATAAAAAGCAGGACTGCATATTATCTATATCTGAACATTTATATAGAGCTGCTTTTGTTGTCGATCAAGAAATTAACTTTACAGCTTGCACCATACAACTAAACAGGGCTATTTTTGCATAGCTATATATGCATCTGCCAAGCATTCTACATCCCGCTCTTTAGACTCTCTAAAGTATACAGCTTGCTTAGGGGGTGTAGGGCTTGGTATTTTTGTATCTTTTACTGGATTGGAAGCCTCTACCGGCTTTAGCTTACCATTACCGTCATTTGCAGTACCGGTTTGCTTTTTAAATTCCTCACCTTCATAACCAGGGACAACCTCTGGTTTAATTGTAATTGCATTATCACGACGAAGTGCATCTGGAATTGGAGCGAGATTAGGATAAAATTCAATTGGAGTACAACTCTCTGGAGGTACTGGGAATCTACCGATAATTCTACCACCTCCATAATCTACACCTAGAAATATAGTAACATCGCCGGTGTTATTAAGTTGACTGCCAGGCTTATCAGATGGTGTGTTATTGACTATATCAATAACTCTAAGATTTAAACCTAAATCAACATATTCTTTTAGGCCGGATCTAATTTTCTCTGAAACTTTTGATAGATCTGAGATCTCGACAACGTCTCCAACGAGAAATCCCGCCCGATCTAAGCGGGTGAGCGCAGCTTCACAAAGTTTTATAAATTTTTGGTCGTTCTTCATCATTGTTATTTATTCTATCTCCTTAAATATTTTCATGGGAAACGTTAAAATAACGTCGTTGCCGAAAGCTCGTGAATATACAAGAGATTTTTCGTACTCCGACTTACATCTAGATATTGCTGCCACCTTTACATCCAGAGATGAGGTATATGCGGATAATGAGAGAAAAGATATTCAAATTGACTATGATTTAGGGGCTATCAGAAATTCAATAATTAATATAATGACTACCTCTCCAGGGGAGAAGATATTAAATCCGCTATTCGGCATTGATTTAAGAGATGTACTATTTGAGCCAATATCCGAAAGTGTTAGGGTAACTATTGTAGAGAGAATAAGGTCAGGTCTAATAGAACAAGAACCTCGTATTGAATTTATAAAACCCCCAGAGGTGATTTCGCGTATAGAAGACGAAGCATATATAGTAAATTTATTCATTCGCGTACCCTTTTTAGCTGGAAGTGAATTATTATTATCGGGGTTACTCAACTACGAAGGGTTCGCTGTATTAAATAACTAAGAAGATATGAGTACTGAATTTGTTGAATTTAATTTACCTAAAGGAGCCTATGCATCTTTTGACGCTGTAACGCTGAAGGACTACATAACAGATAGGCTAACTGAAAATACTGTATTTACCGATCAGAATTTTGAGGGAAGTAACCTTGCTGCATTGACTGATATTTTTGCCTTTACATATCATATACTACTGTTCTATTTGAACCAAACATCATCTGAAACAATGTTTGATCAAACTCAGCTATATGAGAATATGAATAAGTTGGTAAAACTTATAGATTATAAGCCTGAAGGGCCTAAGACTTCAGTTGTAAGCTTTCAAGCGAAGGGGACGGCAGAACTACCGGTCGGGGCATATGGTATAAAGAGATACTCTTATATTAATTATAACGGATTTACATATTCATTTTCTAAAGATGTATCATTTGAAAAAACAATTACTGGTAATGAACCCCTTACTACTTTTTCAGACAAGACGTTGCTATTTCAGGGCGTATTTACTGAATATCCGGAATATACAGCGATGGGTGAGAGTTATGAAGTATTAACATTAATACTTCAAGATGTAGACAATAAAAATACCCAATTTATAGATTATAATAATATTAACATTTATGTTAAAAATATAGGGGATAATACCTGGTCGCAATGGGAAGAGATAGATAGTCTATATTATGCTGGCGGTACATCGGATGTATTTGAAAAGAGAGTAAACGAAAATGGTCGTGTAGAGTTAAAGTTTGGTAATAATATTACCGGTAAAAAGCTTAATGAGGGAGATATAATATATGTATTCTATCTATTGAGTGATGGTAGTGAAGCTTATATTGATATATCAGGGCTGCTTAAGGCATCTTCTATCAAACAATACAACTCCCAAAGATTTCAAGAATTAAATTCAGCATTGTATAGCGATTCCACTAATATCAATTTTGTTGGATCTAATACAATAGCTGGCAGGATTGCATCTGAAGAGATAGAATTAAATAATACCGCAAAATCTACCCCATACTCAGACTATGAATTATTAGAAGATATTAAACAAAACGCGCCTAGAGTATTTTCTGCGCAAAATAGAGCGGTGACTATAGATGATTATGAATCATTATTAAAAAAGCAATTTAGTAACCTGTTTCAGTCTATAAAAGTTGTCAATAATAATAGCTATATAGATAATGTAATAAAATATTACTACGACATTGGGCTATCACGACCTAACGAAGATACTAATGTATCAATTAACCAGTTAAAGTTCGCAGATGCATGCGACTTTAATAATATATATGTTTTTGCATTACCATCAGCAGGATCCATTATAAATGAAATTGCGCCGGTAGCAACGCCACAATCATTAAAAAAGGCCATTAATGATTATATAGATCGTGTAAAGATGGTTACGAATGAGATTGTAATTTGCGATCCAGTTTATACTGCGGTAGACTTAGGGGTAGAAATACAATCAAACGACCCAAGGTCAATTTCGGAAATTAGAGACAATACGACTTTAGTAGTTAATGCAGATAGGGGCATAAATATATCCCTAGATGATATAAAGACCTCCATCAATAAAATTATATTAGACTATTTTGATAATAGTAATATAACTCTCGGAATGGTAATAGATTTAGCTGATTTATCTAGACGAATAATAGATATATCAGGGGTAGATGAAATATACACATCTACAACTTATGAAGGCAATACTATTAAAAAACCCGGCATTAGTCTACTAACGTGGAATACACTATATCCGGAAGATGATATAAATATTACAACCCAAAATATACAATTACCGTTCTTTAAAGTGCCGTTTTTCTACAAAGGTTCGGAACTTGCTGCGAAGATAATAATTAATTAATACATGGAGCACCCTCAGACAGACTACACATTTTTTAATATAAGAGATTTCACTGGGAATTTCTCACTCTCTAGCTATGCTCTAGATATATGCCCATTTACATTTATACCTCAGATAAACCCTAATTCAAATACAGGTCAGGTATTGTGGGATTTTGGAGATGGTACTACCTCTCAAAGCTTATGTGCAACTCATAGTTATAATTTTTCAGGAATATACAAAGTTACATTATATGTATACAATACAGGCGGTGATGCGCATACTAGCTCATTTACAAAAAGCCTCAAAATAAGCGACTTTGTAACAAACACAATTTCTCTTAGCTCAAAATCATCTTTTATACAACCAGCTGGCTCTACAGGTCACGACGAGGGCATAGACCTTCAAATATATAATAACTGGCAAACTTATAATTCGCTATCTGGTTCAGGCATTACTGTTAATTTATATGCGTCAGGAGGGGATTTTTTAACACATGATCAGTATTACTCCAACAAATATGCTCACCTAATACCTAGTGTCAAATTTTATAGTAGATGTTTTAATACTATTACCTCTACAGCTGAATATAAAGTAATCGATAGCATTACAACACACCCTAAAGATATAATATATGCAAAAGTATCTGGGGATAATATTGTAAGATGTCGTAAGTGTGATACAGACGCGGAAGTTGCAGGAACATATAGTACAGAAAGAGTATATATTAGCTCCGATAAAATAACAACCGATAATAAATGGTTGAAAGATAGATCTGCTATATTAGGTCTTATAAGATTTGATACATCTAAATTCGATGATAGAGTATCTTATGAAAATAACTATTACAAGAATATATATAATAGATCTGAGCTACCAACGCTAAATACGGCTGCAGCCAGCTTTAATCTAACTATAACCCCTCATTTGAGTGTTAATACCTTAACATTTTCTCAAAACGGTATTGATGGTATTGAAGATAATATAGATACATTTAAATTATCTAATATTCAATACACTGATACACGTATACCTTTTGTTATAAGATTAAAGGATGCAAGTAAATATGCCTCCAATTATTTACCCACTTTAACCGCAGTAGGTAATATTACACAACCATATCAAATAAAAATTAATGTTGTATCTGGGGCAGGTGTTGCTATACCTACATCTGCGCAGCCATCTATTATAAGCACGTACACAGATAATCTATCGAGTGCAGGGGGCTACTGGAAGGGGTATATGCACTTTTCAAATAGTTATTTATCATCCGATAGTAATTTCACGTTGAATGATTTATACCTATCTGCAGATACTATAGTTAATGAAACATATAACTACTCCGATACCGTCCCAATGCTTGGAATCGTAGGATGTGGCGATATTAATAAATCTTTAAATATAAGTTTTGCACTAAAGACTCAATTCGGGTCTGATAGTATTATTGTAAAGGAAACTATTCCAGTAGCTAGTTATGTATATGACACCCCAAATTACAATAGCACATATATACCACATAGCCTATTCCCAGAAGATAATACACATACAGGTTCCTATTATTCAGCCTGGGCAGCTTTGAAGTCTGGAATTTTGCAGAAATATGATGCGTTCTCGACCCCGCTATCTACAACACATTTATCCTCTTTCGGTCTAACCGTAGCAGCGGGCAATAGTGGGTCAAATATTGCTATAGATGGTAATAAAGATATCTGGGGATCATTTTATAACAGCTCTAGCGCTATAAAGATTGATAATGATAATAATCTACTAGCTGTAGTTAGTCTAGATAATTATAGTGCGGGGCCGATTGATACTGATATCAATAATAATATATGGATGACATATTCTACATCCCTCACATCTAAATTGGTTAAATACGATACCTTAGGTAACACATTGAGCTCTATAAGTTTGACTGGGGGGTATACTCCAGTAGACCTCTGCATAGATACGAGTAATAATATATGGATAATCGCTCAAGACGAGAGTACATATTATGAAGCTCTTTCTAGTTATAATGATAAAATTTTTCACCATAACGATGCTTCAGGTGTAACAACTGCAGTATATTCTATATCTGGGAGATCGAGCCATATTACTATTGATACAGACGATCATGCTATCTTTAATATAAATGTTAATGATTATGGTATCCTAAATTTATCTGGAGTTGAATTAAAAAATATATCAACTATTACTACCACCAACTCTTCAAGTGATATAACTGGAGTAGGTACAGTTGGTACTGGGGATATAGTATTTGTAAATAACTCAACAAAATCTATAACTGGGGTTGCTTCAGGATCTTACGTTGAAACTGGCAACACTACAATAGCTACTGTAAGTAGTAATTCTTTAATTGAGGCAAGAGGTGACTGGACCGGGATGAGGTGGGCATTAAAATATGCTACAACTACATTCAGTATGTCTGCTGTAGCGACTGGTATGAGCTCAAACTTTAATATATATAATTCTAATAAGTATCAAGTAGAGAAAAAATCAGAATCCTTCGATAGTACAGAACACTATAAGAGTTTAAGATATCAAGAGGCCTTGTTTGACGATACGGTAATGTTTGATGAGTTAATAGGGTCTATAGTAGGTAATTTAAGCTCATCCCCAAACACTCTAGGTAAGCGAGTATATGATAAAATTTCAGATTTTGTTAGTAATAATTCTGATGTGGACTTATGTAATATAGATTCTCTATATAATATGTATAGTATGCTCGGGTTTAATCTAGAGTCCTTTGAGAATTTTAGATTTTCTATACCGTCCAATTTAAAACGATTGATGGATATATTCTCAATTAAACAATCTCGTTTATGGGCTGGTAGAAATCAATATACTAATAATTTCGATTCACAAAATTACCCGATACCTAATAACTTTTATGGAACTAATCTCAAATTAAAGATCGACAATATGGAGACTACTTTATTAACTGCAGGAGAATTTTCCGAGCCTATAGTTGCGAAGAGTAAATTTAGTAATAATTATAAATTACTTAATACTAATATTTTGAGTGCATATGCAGGTGAAATGAGACTTAATCAAACATTTCCGTTGAGTAGTTTTGACGCTGGTTGGGGATGGCCGTTAGTATTACCAGTGAGTGCTACATATATGGATATAGAAAAGTTATATGATTTATATACAATTAACTTTACTCCAGAGAACTCGCAATTAGAAGGTATACTGAACTGGGAAGACTCTAATTTTCATAATTTAAATGAGGCTCTAAGCTCAAATGCGGAATGGGTAGGTAAAGATGGTTCGGTAAGTGAAGCTTTAAGATATACTTTAATTGAAGGTACTGGTTTATTTACCACATCTCTTTGCTCTTAAGCGTAATATGCTATAAATATTAATATGCAGCCTATTCCTGTATATGGATCTATCAGTGTATCTAACTCAATTACAAATCTATCTACAGAAGAAGATAGGTGGTTGGATTTTAGTGAACCGTTTACTTTTAATGCTTTTGTAAAGCAGGTTGAAAATATAGGAACACCTCAACAATATAATAATGCATATAAAGATTATCTAGAAGCCTGGTATGTACATAAGGGTGAATCAAAGGAGGCTGTAATATTAAATGTAAAAAATCAATACATTGATCTACTGCGTAATATCGCCTTAAATTATACTACATTAGAGGAGAAGAGATTTTTAAGTAATATAGATTATGATAGTGAAGAAGATTTAGCGATCGCTATCCCATTTTTCAGCTTAAAACTTTCGGATATATGTGAATTTTATATTGAAAAGAGAGAGAAACTGAAGACTAGAACTGCTTCAGTCAAATCCAAAGGAACCACTCAGGAGTCTACTCAGAGAATTTTCGATACAATTTATGACTATGTATTTGTTGAATATGGTTATAATAACTATAATCTTTTAAATACTAGTTTATCTGCAATAATTCAAGATTTAGATATAGAAATAGAGGAGCTATATGATACATATTCTGAATATTTTGATATCAGTGCTGATTCGAACGCAAGTGATTATAACGCTACCGGTAGGCGTGCAGCATATTGGTCTTCAAATACGAATGTTTTTGAGCTCGACCTCTTTACTGATTTTGAAGAGTCTCTAAAGAGGGATATTTTTAAGAAGCCGATAATTATAGATAATATAGATTTATTTAAGGTAAATTATAGCCCAAGTTTAGTAGATCTAATATGTACACCTAGTAATACATTAGAGCAGACAATAAGAGACGGTAAACCTAATAGTGAATATCGATTAGATATAAGAAAGAAAATATTATCAAAATATCTAGGTACTGATATTTACTTTTTATCTACTAATAGTACATTGACTGATTTCACATCCGGTATATTAGCAGAAGCTGAATCCCCTGCAAAGAATTATTCAAATAAAAGATTCCCATCTACAGCCACTATACCGGAGGGGTCGAGGAAATCGGCGAGAGAACTTGGTCTGTTTTTTAAGCCAGATAAGTTAGGGAAGCTGACATTTAAAACGGCTATTGAGAACTTTTCAATAAAGGATATTGGTCAGCTTGAACCTGATAATATTTATATATTTCCAGACCCAAATCTATATGGTAACGTATCTAATTTTACAGAAGATACACTCAAGAATTACCCTCTTGAGTTTTTTATAAATGAAAGTAAACTTAAAAAATCAGCTGGTCATGGGTTTTCCGTAAATGATGTATTTAGTACGCCATATGATACACTAGCCTATAGCTATAACAGCAATGAAAATACACAAAATAATCAAAATACTGTATTTACTCCACTGTTTACTAAGCTGTATAATTCTGGGATATTGGCAAATTTAAAACATGATTTATATGGGAATCAATTTGGCCTTATAAAAAAATCTACCGGTAGAAGATCAATAGAGAGTGCTAGTTTATTGATAAATAGTGCTAAGGATAAAGATCGCATATTATTTGACGGTCATGTATTTTATGATGATATAGAGGGGTATAATTTTAACTATAGCTTATCTAGTGATGATCTATACTTAGGGTATGCGACGCGTACAGGTCTTACAGCAAGAACTATAGAAGAGGTACCATATGGTAGTGGGAACTACTCCACCGGATACAATTATTTGAGTACTCATATGTTTAATCTCACAGGAGATGATATTAGTTCCTTATATTTCAGAGAGTTCTGCCCCTATATTGAAACTACATATAATGAGTCATTAGATTATCTTTTAGAGAAAAGTGTAATATATGATGGCGGTGGTTTCCGGGGAGTTGATGAAATGAGCGCTGATGACATCAGATTCAATAAAGAACATGATAACGCTGAAGTCTATTATAGTATACTTATAGAGGCGGGTATAAACCCTAATAATTCGAATATATCCTCACCTATAGACGAAGCGAGTTTTACAGCGGCTCCAATATTATCTTCCAACAATTTTTTTATCATAGATGGTAAGAGCTTCGGGTTGGATATATTATATAGAGGCGAAACACTATATACTAACGATATATACCCACGATCTGATGAAGAGATACCCCATTCAACAACAATTTTTGATAATTCAAGCGAAGCTGCTATTGATAAATCGCTTAGCTATATACAGCAGTTGTCAGGTAATGTATTCGTTCATAACTTTAAGACTAATACGATTTTACCGTTGAGCGCTGCGCTGAGTGGGGTGTTTAGTTCATATGATAGTATAGTAAGAGATTCTATATACGACGGAGATATTACATATTTTGATATATTATACAATACCATAATTATTGAAACGACTAATGATTTTATAGTTCAAGATTTCAAATTTGCGGATAATCAATTTAAATCTTCAATCGGTATATCTGATAATTTTGTATATAATGTACCCTTAAGCGATCCATTTAAATGGGTGAGTAATCCATTTTATGTTAACTCCTACAATAAATTATATTTTTGCACTACTTCGTTATTAAGTACACTTTCCTCTTCAAATAGTAAAAGTGTATTTCCAGAAATATATGCTTATGATATTTCTGGAAATAAGGTCAAGAAGATATACCCGGTAGGTGATGATTATAATAAATTGTCATCACTATTCTCTCTTAGTGCTATAGGTATAAACATAACTAATATTACCAAGCCATCTCTAACTCACAACTCAAGAAATAATATTTTCTCATTAACGTGGGCAGGAAATGATGGTAATTATCAATCAACATTTTTTAATATGAGATTTAATCATAAGGATAATGATAAATCTATCAATATACAAAGCATAAGGGCATACCCAATGTCACAAAACGGTTATAGCTATAACTTTTTTGACAGTATGAGTGCTTCATTATTGTCTGGATCTGAACTTAATACAGATCCTATACATTCAAAAGATACAGGTGAATATAAATTTAATTAGGATGAATATGCAAACAGTACATTTAACCGGCGGCCCAGCAGAAGGTAATCAGACCTATAATACTCTTTATATAAAGGGAGAAACGGATGTTACATTTAACTTCGCCTCACTGGCATTAGATAATACAATCGTATCACGTATACAGATAGATTATGGCGACGGGTCTGCTATAGAGTATAAAAATTATAAAGTTGAAAATGACCATATTAATACCCCTATAACATATAATTTTGCACGATATAACACATTTTTAATATCTACCGGGGCAGATCATACATTTAAATTTGATGAGAGCCATTACCCCGTTGAAGATAATAATATAGATTATGGAGCAATAACAGCACAAATACTTGTTAGATATTCCGACTATAGAGAGGTGTTACATAGCATCCCAATTAATATTTATAAGGATAGTTATTATGATACTTTAGGGGATGTTAGCATAATTAATACTCAATTAACTGATACTACCAATAATAACGTTTTTTGTATAGTAGAGACTGAGTCTGGTGACGTTATAAATATAGTATTATCCTAAATATAAGTGTAAATGGATACCGTATACTTTAGTACCAGCGCTCGTAGTTTAAGCGCAAGATTTGTTGATGAGGAGTTCTCTATTAAATCTACTAGGCATATTATTGAATCGACAAATATATCGATACATAAGCCTGCCGCTCTTCAAGATGTGAAGGCTGCAAATATTAATAATTATAGTGCGCTTTTTTTATCTAAAAAAATTAGAGGGAGTGATATATTAAATTTTAATAATATATCGAATATAATTAATAATATAGTAACTCCTATATATATAGATAATTGTGAAGGTGATGTTGAGTCTCGTAAATATATATATATCAGTGAAAGTACGAGTGACTTCTCAAAGGATACATACCCATGCTTAGTCAAACAAGATGATAGTATATCAGACGAAAGTCGTAAATATTTTGAGATTAATCTAATTAACTCAATATTTTGTCGCGTATCTCATCAATCTAAAAATAATATATTTTATTTAACCGTAAATCAAGACGATAAATTGATGTTTAATAAGCAGGTAGTAGTAGAGGGTATACCGACTACCATCGATGATACATTATTTGAATATTATATAGATAACAATACACTAACCCTTGTGAAGTTAATAAGCGGAGTTGAAGGTGAGTATAGGAAAACGGTAAGCGTCGTTAATGATCAGCTTACTCTTACAAATTACAATTCCTCAGGAGGTAGTATATTGTTTAACTCGACGACTAAATTTAGCATAGATAATATAAATATAATTCAAGATATACACCCTAAAATAGATACTTCATGGGTATCATATAAGGACTTTAATAATAAAATTGACAATAGTCGAAGCATTTTTAATCAATCTACTAACTACTTTTTATCTACACAATATAGTAATATAACTGGGGACTATATAGAATTAAATATGCTGCCTCTTAAGAATGCTTTAAGTAATGATAATACTATAATGCGAGGGGACTACATGACCCAATATAATTCAGAAAAAATACCGAATGTAGATCTAAGATCTTATGAAGGGATGCAAACCGGAAGCTTCGAAGAAAAAGGAAACACTGATATATCCTTTACATATACATATTATAATCAAAATTTTAAATTTTATCCAGATACATATAACACATTTACAACGCCGAAGAGCTTATACCCATATACACAGATAAATATTAATGATACATTATTTGCCAGGTGTGGAAGTTTCCCTGGGGACTCTCCCCATACTGCAGATAGATTATATACAGCGAATGAGGGGGTAATGCCGGGAGCGGCTACCGGAGAATACTTATGCACCTGGCTATCAGGTGGTGGTGGTGGTGCTAGCGTGTGGCTGGATAGGTATTATATACCTGAAGCTATTAATAAATTCAACGCTCTTTCATCTAGCGCAGTGAGTCACGGGTATTTCTCTTCATTAGGAGAAACAATAAAGGCAGAAAATAATCTAGATGAATATTTTGATATCAAGAGTACTTTAGCTATTATACCAGATAGCAAATATATATATCAGCGGATTGGCTCTACCTATATAAAGCAATTTTTAGAGCATTTAGATGATGAAATAATTTTAGATAGATTACAACTTAAATCATCACGGGGAGGATTACAGCCAGCTATTAGCGATGATGATGTGGATAGCAATATATATAATTTAGATAATTCTTACTACCTAACCAACGATAATGAATTAATTAATAGAAATTCTGAATTAACAATGTCATTCTGGCTTCGTAGACTCGATTGGAAGAAGTCAATAAATCATCAAATTTTAGGGTCCTACAACAATCGAGGCATTTCAGTGACAAACGATGAGGCTATAACCCCATTTGTTGCGGTTCAATCTGAATCTAAGCAATCGATTGATATATATAATACAAATGGTAGACGGCTACATACAGTCAGGCCCATCAGGACAAGCAGCAACCGTGAAAAAATTATAGATCTAATACGAACTGATCATTTAGATGATATGTATGCTATAACAGATAGTTTTAACATTTATAAAATCCAATCAAATGGCCCTATATATAGCAGTAAGAAGCTTACTGAAATAACCGGATATATAAACTATTATAATTTTGGTGGGAAGTTGTATATATTGGAAAATGAAGAGGGTAGAGTAGTAGAACTAGATTTACATACAGAGGAGGTCACCATATTAGATCCAGTTATTATACCAGAAGAAAGTGGAGAAGTTTATAAAATTAGATCAATATCTATGGATATAAATGGTAACATTGTTGGGTTCCGAGGTGATAAGACTATTAAATTTAACGATTTATATGCTCTGACTCTCATTGAAAATGTTACACTAGCTCTCGAATCATATGATCACTCCTCACGTCAGATTTTATTAAAAAATAATAATACATTAAATTCATTTACCTTAAGTAGGCAAGGTATCGTACTACCACCCACTCCCCTATCAGGAGTAGCTATTAAAGATTTTGCTGTTTTTGATAATAATATTTTTATAATTAAAGGTGAGAGCTTAATAAAAATGCGAGATAATGGTACAACAGTATATAATCTCCCTCTATTTGCTGGAGCTCCTTTAGCAGAAAATGAGAGCCGTAATGCAATTGCTGTAGATATTGTTCGAGAGTATATTAACGGCGAGTTATATGAATACCCTATTGTTATTGCAAACAGTACTATTAGTGAAAAAAAGCAGAATAATTATCTTATTAAAATATTAGAAGATAGTGTAGGTAACCCTTTAGTGGAGTCAGTATCTATAGAGACTAATGTAGTGTTTAATAGTAAGTGTGATGGGAGTAGTTATAGGTACAATTTAACTAACTTTAAATATCTTCAAGATCAAATTGATGAAAAAAATCAGCTACACTTTAATTTTAAGATAGACAATACAAGAAATAGTACAGATAAATTAATTGCAAAATTTAATTATGATTTAGAAGAATTCCTACCCGGGAGTAAGCACCATTTTGCAATTAGGGTAGATACAAAAAGGGGGACAATAACCCTCTTTATAGACTCTCATCAGGTCGAACAGTATATATTTAATCCTGCAAAGTATAATATTGAGTCGTTATTAACAGATGGTCTTTGTGTGGGAGGTACAAACTTCTTTAATAATTTATTATTAGCGGATTACATAAAAATGCCAGGGTCATACTTATGTAGAGGTCTTCAAATGGAACAACCAAAATTTTACGCGACTGCAGTCGATGATATAGATATAAAGTTTTTATACTATAACAATATAGATATGCCTAATTTAACCGTTTCACTTCCGGCGGGGGAAAATAATCAAATGGAGACAATTAAAGCGTACTATAAGTGGCAGGGAGCGCCTAGCAAATCAAATGATATTAATATAATAATAAAGGGGGAGTTACTTGAGGATCTTCCTGATTCTAATTTAAAAGAAGCTATAGTATTAGATATAACCAAAACCCTACCTGCATCCGTCAATATTAAAAATATCGAATTTAAATCTTATTAACATGAAAATATCTGAACTCTTTAAAAAGCGATATGCATATGCTGATAGCGGTGAGCTATTATTAGATGGTAGTGCATATGAAGGATTTTTTAATATCAATAATGGTGTGTTTACTACTGGTAAGTATAGAACCGATAAATCAAAATTATTAACTAGTAATAATAAGATTGAATGTGATTACTACCAATCTAAATATTTTAAAGATCGTAAAATATCGGATAGTCTGCTATTCCCGTATACTCGTGAAAATATATTAGTGCCTGCTAATGAGTCGATATCATATACTGCATTTAATAGTGTACTTAATAGGGTATATGAAAATACAATATTTTTATATAGTAAGCTATTTATAGCCTCCAATAATATACCATCCGGTGAGACGTTTTGGGCAGGTGTTTCGGCAGATATTGATGTGTCGACGGCAACTGAGATATTAACAGCAACAGCTGATGGAGGGTTTGATTTGAAATGGCACGCGGGGGAATATATTGCTGATACAGTGTCTAGCAATGAAGTCGGCCTAAATGATTTAGATTTAATCCGGAGGTTTGATAATATACAGACTAATGATGGTAATAATATAATTTTTGCATGTACTGGCACTAAATTAATAACATTATCCTCAGATAGTGCATATAATACTATTAATGTTACATTTAGTGGGTCTAAAATTGATAGCAATAAGACGCTAGAATTTAAAAATATAGTAGATGTATGTATTGAAGGTAAGAAGATGTTTATTGCCGATTCCTCTAATAATACTATATTTAAATACGATATATCTAATTTCTTTAGTGATGGTTCAACAGATAAAAAGCTACTACTAGAAGAGAGTGTTGGTGGGGCTATAGATCGATCAAATCAAAAGAATTTATTTAGTAATATAGAACGTATAGAGTCTGCAGATGATACTATATACGTACATGATTCAGGGGCAAATATAGTTAGGGTTTTTGATAGCTTTTTCTCGTGGATAGCTGATATTAAAATAACGGGTAAAAATGAAAAGATTTTAGCCTGCAAATATAATAAATTTAATGATATATTATTTGTATTATCTTCTGCACCTAGAGTACCTCTACTCACCCCTCAGGGGTTGGCCTCCCCAACATTCAGAGGTGTTGGTAGTTCTATATATTATATAAATACGTTTAATAAATCTGGCTCAATACAGTATGAAAAATTTGAAATTCAGCTTGAAGATAATATTAATAAATATGAAACGAGTATAGAATTTAGTACAGAAAACTCGAACGTCTTTTATATCCAAACGACATCTAATATTTTTAAATATTTCATATCTAACTTTTCTGAGCCTATAGGTAAATGGCAAATAGAAAACACTGGAATATCTCTTAGAAATATATGGAATTTAATTGACGATTTATCTTATAGTCAGGTTACTGTTAATTGGGACGAAATGAAAGCATTATCTGTATTCGGAGGAGATAATATAATTGCTCGAATTAATGACTTTACAATTAGTGAGAGTGGTAAATTCGATAGAATTTTTGCTGCGCTAAATGTAGGTACTCCGAAGATAGTAAATATTCAAGGGAGAAGAATGAATACGACAGCCCCTATAAGGTTTATTAGCGTATCAGAGAGTACCGTATTCGATACAATATTAAAGACAACTGATATTAATATTTATACTAAGGATAAGATCGGTCCAGAAATAAATGGCTACATAGGGCCACTTTCCATTAATAGCGAGATATACAAACAAATATACAATTTATTTCAACTCAAAAGCTTATTAAAGGGTAGATTTATAGGGGAATATGACATTAATGGGGATTTGCTATATAAGCAGTACGAGTATACATCTTTTGATAGTATTAAGTCAATTGATACAAACAATCTATATATTCATGAGAACGAACATTTATCAGTTGGAAATATTAATAGATGTCTCAATATTATATTTGATCTGCAGGAAGATATATTAAATATAATTAATACAAAAGTAAAAAATCTGTATCCTATTAAATAATAACAATGGCCTTTAGCTTTAAAAATACTTCCCCTGCAGATACATACAAAAGTATATTACACGCTTCAGGAAATGAATTACCTATATCCGGTGTTGTACCTATATATGACGGGGATGGTAGTAAGTCTGCAGTATTAATAGGTAGAGAGGGTCAGGGTATATATTGTCAGGGTCTCTCTGCTTCCGACCTAACAGTCTCAGATCTGTTATACCCTCCAGGGTATGGTGAACGATTTGGTGTCGTATTTCAAACTACTAACGGTTCTAATGGAACGGCCCAGCTAGGTTTAAGCTCAATATCGCAAATACTAAAGATTTCAGGTGTAGGGGTAACTTTTAATTCTTATGTATCATTATCTTCTAATAGAATACCTTTTCTACGGGCAGAGAACGGGATAGTTACAGAAATAGCCAGTAAAGAAATAACTACTATTACAGAGAGTGCAGGAGGTACATCCAGATTAGGTGCTCCAGATGAGGGATCCCCTCAATATGTAGTTGATATAGATACAAAAGGAGGGCTAATTACAAAAGTGTACTATGGTAATTTATTGACTTCTTCTGCTATAGTTAGATCTCAGGTTCGAACATTTTTCTTCGATCTTAGATTAGATCCTGATGTACCATTTTCAAAATCTACAAAAGCAGGAAGATATTACGAGAGCTCGGCAGTAGATGCATATGTAAATAGTGTATGGAATCTCGAACATTCAACTGCTCCGATTACAGGGGATTGCGCTATAATTATAGCTACAAGAACAGGTAATACTACTAAAGCAGTAGCGGCTGAAAATGGTGTAGTTTCTATAACAGTAACAGAAACGGGGATGAAGGCATGGGGGTATAGGTGGACCGGTAGTGAGTGGGAGCTTTTAGGTACTAGAGAAATAGAACCTGGAGATGATCCTACGTCATGGCTGGTTGACTCTGCGCCGGTTGTTGGGGAAACTAACTGGCCAACCTCGTAATTATTATTAAATAAAAGTATGTTCGCAATTTTCAACTCAACTAAGCAGTTTCTATACGTAGCTGATGCACCTCCGGTAGATGATAAATATATATATAAGGAGCTAGACGATTTCATATTTGGTAGAGATAGGTGGGTCGGAGATTTCGATAATGGTTACATTATCAGACTAAATGCACCAGTTCCAGAAAGTTTAGGAACGGTGAAAACCGTTACGAAGACGATGGTAGCAAATCATACATCTAAAAACATTTTGAAACATTATGATATTCATGATCAATTAAATATTATATGTAATTGTATTGAAGGGGGAGGAACAACATTAACTCCAGAGTTTATTAAGATGAGGGAGTTTTTAACCGCTCAAATAGATCAATATAATAATACTATAAATATTTCAATGTCAGCTGATGATATACATTTTATTGATGACACAAATATGAGTAATGTAATTACAGGTGTATATGAAGAATTTAGTGAGTTTAAAGAAAAGGTATAATGTCTAATATAATAATAGCAAAAATTAAGGCTCGGAGAGGTTTAGATTCTGAGAGGGTGGGGACCGTCCTAGAGCAAGGCGAATTTGGATATACTATTGATACTAAGAGAGCCTTTATAGGGGATGGTATATTATCTGGAGGCGAGACTGTAGGTATACATGTCCATAATATTCTTCCAGTATCAGGATCTCGTGTCGGGTTAGTAAATGCATATAAAAATGATATAGTTTATGAAAGTAACCTAATGTATCAGCTAACTGGAGATAGCCCGGCTAATTTAGATAGTTGGGTATTTGTGGGGACGAGAGCCGATGATAGTACTTTAGAATATAATACTGCTGGGAAACTTATAATTAAACAGGCCGGAGTCACAAATTTACAAATTGCAATGCAAACTATAACTCCGAGCAATTTAAGTGCTGGTATAGTTTACAGTTCAGGTGGGTTATCTTTAAATCCAAATTTAGGTTTATCTGCTAATGTAGATAATAATACAATATATATAGACCCAGTAAGTAAATATTTAAGTATAAAGCCTGGCGGCGTCTCAAATTCAGAGCTATCGGCGGGGGCTGTAGATCAAGGCAATATTTCGATTAATGCAATTGGTGATGGTCTATCTGGCGCGGGGCCAGATAAAATATTTGTACATACAGATAACGAGACTATTATAATCGAGGATGGTAAAGTCGCAGTTGGTACTATTTCTGCAGATAATATACAATTAGGTGTAGGTATGGAGAATAATCTAGGTAAACTGGAGCATTTTGTACAGACAATAGATCCAGATGATTTAATTACTGCCGCAGGTAAATTAGAGCTAGCTCAGAAGTTTGATTTTAACTCACAGACATTTCATATGCCTAATGTTACTCTAAATAGTAAGGGCACTATAATAGGAGCTAATAATGGGACAATAATGCCACTCTCGTCGAATTACGCTGGATATGGCGGCTTTCCAACACAAAGAGAGGGATCCGAAACTAATACTACAGTAGCAGTCGTTACTGGTGTGAGTGCCTCCAATGTACAAATATTATCTTCTGCCGGTTTTATGATTCTGAATGTAGGTACACCTACTATTACTGATGGAGATGTTAGGAATTATGATAATGCTCAATATCTAGCTATACAAGCATTTACTATACCACAAACTCTAATAGATATTATAGATAATAAGTTTACCTTCGTAGAAACATACCCATATGAGTGGGTCGGTTATAGAGCGCACGACCCAACCCTTAATGATTACACTGCTAACGGTAATACGCTAAGCTCTGCAGCATGCTCAGGGAGCGATGATTATACTGGATTTGCAGAGGCGGTTATTATATATAGCGACACACCTAGTTTAAGTGTAGGTACTAATTTTGCTGCAACTCCTACTTCTTTAACATCATCTGAGTACAATTCTTTATCTGGTTGGATAAATATTGAAGGTGAGCGACTGTATCTAGTAGATGGAAGTAACATAGTACAATCAGTCAGCACATGCCCATAATATATGTCAGTAGAAATAACTAATAATACAATTATAAAGCTGCTCACGAGGAGAGGCAGCAATGCGGAGAGAGTTGGCGTTTTACTTGCAGAAGGTGAGGTCGGGTTTACTGTAGATACAAAAAGATTATATGTAGGAGATGGGGTCACGAAGGGTGGAGTACCTACCAGTAATATATTTCTAGGGTCTACTGCAACAATAACCGATTTTGGGGGTCGATCGCATATAGGTGATATCGTCTTTAAATCTGATACAAATGAGCTATTTAGACTTAAGAGTAATGACGGTAGTACTATAACAGATTGGGAGATGGTTGCTTCTCATAAGTTTGCAGTTACAGATAATGCTACTTTAAGTGCAGATGTTGATGGGGTACTACATGTAAACATAATTGAAGGTAGCAATATATCGAATGACTCATTCGGTAGTGGTATAGTATTAGCTAGTGGAATAATTTCATTATCTGCCGCCATTCCGATAGATATAATTAAGTTAAAAGATAATTCTAGCTTAGAGATACCTAATGCTATAGTCTTTAATGATGGTACATCTACAGAGAGCTATAAGTTTCCAGTAGGTCAACCAAAATATAACGGTTATAATTTAATAACAGACCTGTTAGGGAACTTAACCTGGCAAAAGCCTATTTCCGCTCAGGCAGGTACAGTATATATTAATAGTGTTTCTGTACCAGTAGGCACAGTTACGCCTTATGTATCACAAGCTCTGGTCGAGCCGGATGGTTGGCTGTTTTGTGATGGTAGATCCGTAGTCGGTGCAACATACCCTGCTTTATCAGCCGCTATTGGTAGTATGTTCGGTGGGGATGATATAAATTTTAATTTACCGAATATTATGCCAGGTAAGGTTCCTTTTGGCGCATATACAACGGAAAATTTAGGGACGGAATACCCAATACTGACTGGTGTTGATGCTAGTACTGAATTAACAGGTACTTCAGCCACATCTTTATCCGCACTATCCGCGAATACTACAGAGACCTATACAAATTCCCTATCCGGATTCAGTACATACTACTTAATTAAGCATCAAGCTGAAATATTATTTGAGGATATATTTTTAGAAACTACTAATCAGGTACTTACTGCAGAGGGGCTGTCTGCATACGATATTAATGCAAGCTCATCAACAGACACGACCGGCCCATCTGGTCAGTTTGCATTGGGTATACCTGCTGGGGATATAGGTACTGGTAATTCCAGGGTAGTTGAGGCTATACAGAGAGCAAGAGTACCTACAATGTCTGAGTATAAGGTACCAGGTATATATGAATATATAATACCTAATCACACATACAAACTCAAGGTTACAGCGACCGGTGGGGGTGGTCATGGGTATGTTAGATACGCGGCTGATTTTTATAGAGCAGATGGTACTCAGGGCGGAGCAGGTAGCACTGTTATAGCTTATATTGATGTAATACCTGGAGAGTCGTACAGATTAAGTATTGGTGAGGGTGGTGTTGCAAATAGAACATCTAAGCTGCAAAATACTTTAAGTGGTGTAGGTTTAGGTACAACTTCTGTTTTCGGTCTTAGTACAAATGCTGCTACAATATATAACGATATTTCTGCTAATGGTGCGCGAGAGACTAATACATCGAGGATGGTTGATCATGCAGGTGGAGGCTATGCATATGAGGGATTCGGTGGTGGTGTAGGGTCAGTGCCTAATCAATCAGGTCGTATTGAGTCATCTATTATAATTAATGGTGGTAATGGTGGAAACTTTACAGATGGTCGGACTCCGGAGGGTGTTGGTGGATCTGGATTTTGGGGTACAGGGCCTGCACCTGGCGGTGGGGGTGCTGGTTGGTCTACAAAGAGCAGATCCGGAGAGACTATAGCTGAAGCAGGAAATGGTATTATTATAGTTGAAACATTATAACATAGGTATTAAATACCATTATGGATAATATATCAGATCTAAAACAACCAAACTCGTCAAATATTAAGGAAACTACTGAGTTGGCAGGGGCAGACAAATTACCTAACCCTAGTGATGATGATATATTTGCCTTTACTGTTCAGGATCTGCAGCTTATAACAAGTCTGATTAGCGTTGCTGCAAAAGAAGGTATTATAACTGCAGGGGATATGAGTGTTTGTGGAGATCTTTATAATAAAGTTATTCGTATTATAGAAGAAGTTGCCGGTTAAGACTAGATGTTTGAGTAAATATACTCATGGCGACGTATTTTATCCCTAATAATAGCATTGTAAATAATATATCCCATAATAAGGGGTATAATGCTAATTTTGATATAGTGTGGTCGTTTGACTATGCATTAAGTGGTATTCCTGATAAATCGCAGGGGTCCTTTACAACCTTCTTATATGATGCTGACGTAGAGAGCTTAGTTGGAGGGGGCCCTGGTAAAGCAGGTGGGTATCTCCCGTTAGAATCTCATTCAATTGGGGCAGATATACCCGGAGTTTCAGGAGCTAAATTAGGAATTAATTTTGATACTGCGGGTATGTTTGCCATAAGCGGTAATGGTGTAGATGGTAATTTTAATGCAAAAAATAAATCTTTAACTATACGAGGCGGCGCTACCGGGTTTCAATTATTAACGAGTATTGAATTGTCAGCGATTGATAGTTCATTTATATTTGAAGAGGCAGAAATTAATTATAATCGGTTAAGATTCAGATTAACTGATGTTGGTAATACCTTAAAAATACATTATAAGACCGAAGGTGGGCGATATGTAGAACTACTAACATATCAGGTCTCATTATCTGTTAATGATACTACAGCATTTAAAGTGGGTGTAGGTTATTCTGCTCCTGTTAGTGGAGCTGCTACACCTTATAAATTTTCCATTAGAAATTATCATGTCGAGGGCGTACATAACAACCCCGTAGCAGCAGAAAGAAGTCTAATACCAATAGCTTTTCCAGCTTATCAATATCAACAATCTACAAATGTCGTTGCCCCATCAGCGGTTCCGATTGTCCGATTAGAAAAAATAACGCTGTATGATTGTCCCGATGATCCGGAGATATTACTTAGTGATCCTGATAAATGCTCAGTTACATTTATAACATTATCAGCCGGCAATGAAATACCGATAGCTGTAAGACCTCCGATCATTACTGGGGTGTATGTAAACTTACTACCGTCAACTCCTGACCCAACTACTACGACTACTACGACTACGACGACTACGACGACAACTACAGAGACGCCGTATCCGTATTATAGTGCCCCTGGTGCCTTTGCACAGGCACCGACAGACTATCATACTGAAATATTTCCATAATGTTCAACTATACCTTTTTAATTCCCGTATTTAATTTAAAGGGATTTCGATATGATAATTTTTTATTTACTACAAATAAAATAAGAGGAGCGACAGATAATATATTAATTATAGAGCAGGTATCCGATATAAAGGCTGCAAGCAAAATTAAAGATTATGCGGAAAAATATAATATTAAATATCACTCAGTTCATGATGCTGGTAATAGAATAAATAAATCCAAATTAATAAACATAGGCACTAAGTTAATAGATACTGAGTATATATGGGTAAATGATGCTGATTGTCTATTGAAGTTCAATAAATTAATAAAGGATTTAGAGAGTAGTCGGGTAAATCATGATTTTATTCAGCCTTATGAAAATGTAGAGTTTATAGATAGTGTAAAATCAAAACAACTACGTAAAGATAACCCCGTAGAGTGCTCTTATAAAAATCAACCATATGCTCATATGGGGTGTATGTACGGAGCTCTTTCCTTTATATTTAAAAAGTCAGCTTTTATTGATCTGGGTATGTTCAATGAGAATTTTTTAGGGTGGGGGCATGAGGATACTGAGTTCTGCTATAGATTAATTACTAATAATAAAGATATCCACATATTATTTGAAAGTTATGGTGTACATCTATACCACCCTATATACTCCAATAAAAATCGAGGTGACCTAGTATTAAACTCCAATATATTTCTGGCGCTATATAGCGCCAGTTCAATTGAAAAAATTACAGCGGTTATATCTAATTATTACATCGAGATGTTTAAATGTAAGCCCTTAGGTATAGGTATTATAACATTATTTAGAGGTAATATTCAACTGCTGAGAAACATATTTAAATTTTATAATACTAATTTAAATACTATACATAATATAAATCTAACATGGATCGTTAACAGTAGTAATATATTATTTAGAGGTCTTACGCGATTGGCTAAGTATAAATTGCAAAAAAAATATAACATCGATATTCTTATTATATATAATAAGGCAATAAGTAAGCGCTCTAAGGATAATTATTTTACTGACGTTCATTCTGATATCGGTAAAATATATACAGAGGTTCTTGCAGATCAAAATAGTAGATCTGTTATAATATTAGAAGACGATGTAACACCCCCTGATGATGGTATAAACCTATTAATTAATTCATTTTTTGATAATACTGACGCCAGTGCAATTGCAGCAGTTTATATAGACCGTAATGCGCTACAATATGCTAATGAAGGGGAAAAAGTATGCGGTAAGTTTGAAGATGATGTACATAACAATTTAGCATATAATTTAATATCTAATAGTGGAATATATAGAGCAGATAGAATACCAGGAGGCTTTACTATATACAATACGTCTCATGTAAAGGCTAACCTTCCAGTATATTATGATGCGGAAACGAGAGTTGGGTGGGATTGGCTACTCAGCTCTAGGTTATTAAAATCTGGTAACCTATATTTAGATACAGATATATCATGCATTCACCATATATAGTATGTTAACAATAGGGATGCCAGTTTATGACGATTTTGATGGGGTGTTTTTTACGATTCAATCCATTAGATTAAATTGCCCTGATATGAATATACAATTTGTGGTAATTGATAATAACCCAACTAGTGCAGATGGTAAGGCTACTAAGAAGTTTATAGAAACAGAGGTAATGGGCAAATATGTTGAATATACAGAGCGTATAGGCACCAGTATAAAGAATGAAATATTTAAACACTCTGAAACTAAATTTACATTATGTATAGATTGTCATATTCTATTACCACAAGAGAGCATTGAAGCTCTCATCGAGTTTTATATGGAGAATCCTCTAACTGAGGATTTAATTCAAGGGCCGTTAGTATCAAATAGTCTCACTCATAGATATACACACTTTAATGAAAATTGGGGAAGCTTAATGCACGGCCAGTGGGATTTTGATGAAGTACAATATAAAAGGGGTAAGCCGTTTGAAATTAAATCGATGGGGATGGGGTTATTTTCATGCAGAACAGAGGTATGGCCTGAGTTTCATTCTCTAATGAAAGGCTTCGGGGGGGAGGAGGGCTATATTCATAAAAAATTTATGAAAAGAGGTAGTAAGTGTTTATGTATACCGCAGCTACAATGGGTACATCGTTTCGACAGACCTAGAGGTATACCATACCCAAATATTGCTGAAGATCGATTGTGGAACTACTTTATTGGTGCATTTGATATATATGGAAATTTTACTCATTCGTATATTAGCGAAATAAAGATGAACTTCGCTAATATATTACCAGAGCTGACTATAAATCATATTTATAACACTGCCGTCAATGAATATATTACATTTAGTAATAAATAATAATAATGGAGGTACACCTGCACACAAACATTAACGGCTATTTTGCATACAATATATTTTCAGAGACTCCTGATAATGTTACATACAAATCGCCTGAATATAAAAATTTAATATTAGATACAGGTCTATCACATTTATACAATAAATCTGTGGATGAATGTATACGGGTCATAGATTTTGGAATATCAAATAAACGTGTGGAATCAACTCAGACTGGAGTAGTTAGCTCGGCATACCCGAACGCTACTCTATTTACTAATCTATCTGCTCTTAACTATAAATCGACGATTGATTATGAAAATTCGAAAACAATTTTTACCTCATTCTTTAGAACTAATACAACATTAAGGGATTTATCCTTACAGGAATTCTCAATTAAACCGAGCGCGTTTGAATCTGGATTTTCTAGGCAGCTTCTAGATATACCACTCAAAGGAGGAGACGGTATTGAGTTTTCTTATAGAGTAGAAGTTGATTGGCCAGAGTATACAAACGTAAACGATTTTGAAATATCATATAGGCTAGGTCTCGAGGGGAACGAATATAATGCTACCCCTGCAACATTTCCTACTGATTGGACTATTGCTGAGGGAATCAGTGGCATGAATGGGACGGGTATTGCAAGCGATGGTAGTAATATTGTTGTAGTTTCATCAGGAGAGACAGACCCTAAGAATGTAATGTTCTCATTAGATACTGGAGAGACCTGGTCGCCTATAGCTACAAATCTATCAACACTAAATTTTAATGATGTAGTAAACGGGTATGATGAAAGCCTGGAAATTAATAAATTTGTAGCTGTTGGGGATGGTCGCGTGGCATATACTACTTATAACATTACTCAGTGGTACGTTGCTTTCCCTGCATATACAACAAATTGGACTGGGGTTACGTATGGAAAAATTATAGATGATACAGCCGCTGGGACATTTGTTGCAGTAGCTGATAGTGGAACTGCCCGAGTTATGTATTCTACAACTGCCGCTGATTGGACTAGCGGTGGTAGTGATAATATAACCGGTAATTCGGAATGGTCTTCTGTTACATACGGACCAGTTGGAGGGTTTGTTGCTGTTGCAGCAGCTGGTAGTAATCCACAGGTAGCTTTTTCGAAGGACGCTATTACCTGGCTATCAGCAGGATCTCCCGAAGATAACAATTGGAGAGATGTTACATACGGTAATGGTAGATATGTAGCTATATCTAACGATGGTGCAAATAGAATAATGTATGCAGATGAATCCAATCTTACTTCCTGGCTATCTGCCTCAACCCCATATCCGAATAATTGGCAGGGTATAGAATTTGGCAATAATTTGTTTGTGGCGATTGCTTCAGGGGGGACAGACTCTTCAATGCACTCAGTGAATGGTATAGATTGGTTGCCTAATAATAGCAATATAGGATCTAAGCCTTGGGTGAGTTTAACATCTACTGGTAGTGGTGGGTTTATAGCTGTATCAAATATAAATGAATATGAAAGTATTGTATCTCATACTAAGTATATACCAACTGTTTACCCCACAACTGTCACTTCAGTATCATCAACCCTAATTAAAATTCCATTAAGCGGTCATGTATACAATAGAGATTATTTACTATACACATTATCTGGTATGGATATGCCGATTGAACCGACGTCTGGTGCATATTTACCGCATATAAACTTTAGCACAGGGTCTGAAGAAAATTCATATACTCAGTCTGATGATACTCTTATGTATCCCAATACTGCTATTAATACTTTTCATTTCGATCACCTAAATGGTTACGGGCCCATAAAGGGCGGTATTATTACTCATGGGAGAATAGAAGATCGAACATATACCACATATAATACAGACGGGACAAAAGTAGTTCAAATATTACCCGGGATTGAAAATGGTGTATGGCTATTTAAATGGAATATACCACGTGTACTCCAAGGTACGCAAGCTACTACTGGACCATTAGAGTCTACATACATAATAACACCAGAGCCGGGCTCATTAGTAAAGCCGATGTTCTCAGAAACTGGTGATCAATATGCAGAAGATCTCAGTCTAACAATAAATGTAATACATACTTGGGGGCCGTACCGTGGTTAGTCAAAAGTTTCTGCTAAACTCTTACTAAAAATTCCAGTTTCCTTTTCATGCTGTATTCTAAGTCGCATTGAGGGGAACATTTCTTTTATATAACTGTTATACGCAGATGGCTTGATCCACTTATATGATTTATTCGGATCAATTCCATTTTCTTCAGCATAAGTGGCAGATATATTAACAGCATTCATCAAGCATAACCATCTAGCTTGCTCATCCGTCTGCATTTTATCCCATCCCTTTTTTTCTTTAATAGGTATTTTCATATTATGCGAGTAATGTTCGAATCATTGAGATCATTTGATCTTTACCGACATTAAATTCATCATCTTCTAATATTAAAAATAGACTACGTATACAATTTATAATTTCTTTTAGTTTTTTAGACTTTCTCATATCTATATTATACCCCTGTTCCTTTTTTATTAATTCTTCATAACAATTGAGTGTTACTCTTAAAATATCATTTGAGGAACCAATTTTACTGAACTGACTCTTGTGAAGATTTGCTAAGTTTATAGCGTCCATGGATTCCGGACTCGTTCTTGCAACCATCTTCAAGTATGCACTAGTTATATCTTCATCTGAAATTAAGTCAATTGGCTTAGGACCAATTGCTGATGGTTTAGTTTCCTTATAGTCTATATTTGTCATATTAACAAACCCTTAACCCTATATAATTACAAATTGTACACTTAACATCTCTCTGCGGTGGATCTGTACATAATATATACATTAAAGTGTCTTGGAGCTGGTTATTACACTTAGGGCAAGCTAAACCTGTATCTCTTGGATACTCTGATAAGTAATACCTAGTCTTTGTAGCATTCCAAAGCTCAAGCGGCATCAGGTTTGGTATGGGTGGGGGTGGGGGTGGTTTTGTCCTCATCTGTAGAATCCCGAGTAGTTATTAAGCTGTTATATATTTCATTAATATTTTTATTTGACTGATTAATATCAACTGGGATCGTAGCAAGTATAGATGTAACATCCACTTCTACGTTTATTTGTTTATTACACACATTACAATCAAATGTGTTATCTGTATTTAGAATAATTGGTATAAATTGCTTATTTTTCTTGAAGCATGGGCAGGAAATCTCCATACCTTGTTTCTCTAAGGTCTCTAATTCTCGGATTTGCAATTTTCTACTATATAGATGAATAAATGGTAACGAGCTCCAATATACTAATAGCTGTATTATAGTTGTAATTGCAAATACTTCAATAAATCCATGCTTTATAAAAATGAGAGCTAATGTACTACTTATTACGCATATTGTTCCCATTGCGCGAAATATATTAAAGAGCATTTTTACCATAAACTAATTTTATAGTATAAAATCAACCTTTCAACTGTAAAAGATCAATTTTAATCGTTAAATCTGCCAATATCGTATTTACAGTATCTAACTCCCCGTCTATATGGGAGATTACCTCCATATGCTCTTTTTTTATGGTAGGATTTTCAAGAGATGAGTTAAATGTCTTTTTTATATCTAAAACAGAGATAAATACATCACCTATTTGATCAATAACACTATTTAACTGGTAGGGTAATCCAGATGGTGCAAGATTATTATCATTATGTTGCTGCTTATTCTTTGCAAAAATGTCACCGTTTGGCAATCTACTCTCTACATCATCTGCTGAAGAGCTCCCAACTCCTGAACCGGATTGGCTTCTTTTTGAATTAGCTATTGTATCCATTTATATTATTTAATCAAAAAAATAGAGAGAAACATTCCATAAGGAATAAATAATAATATGAGTAGTCACTTATATGAAAAAGCTTTCAAAATTCACCTCGAGCAGGATGAAATGGAAATCGGTATTAATCCAGGTGCTGAAGCGGCGGCTATGTCGGATACACTAGATCCAGGGACAGATGCGAGCTCTTTAGGTGCCCCTGAGGGGGCGGGCGGGGATGTACAATCTGCAATGGCAAGAAATAACCAAGCAATGAAAGATTCCCTAACACATTGGATTAACGAAATGGATGGTTTTGTTGAATTTTTGAACGGTCTTGATGATATGTCTGTTCAGTCCCAGTTAAAAAATTCTATACCTGATACAATTATGGATAAAATTAGATCTTCAGAGATGAAGAAAATTTCCCGAGTTTCTATGGAGGTTGCTGGATTAAAAGAGATACTGCGCGGCTATTTAGCTAGCTCGGATGACAGTAAATATAAATTTGTGTAATAATTAATATACCAGCAATAATTGCAAAATAAGGGAAAGTTCGTATACTAAGGTATGGATATTCCTAGAGAATATACCGTATTAAAATTTTTTCAGTACGGTCATAACACTAAGCATAATAAGTATAATGATTCATATCAGGCGGGATGCCCGGTATGCCGTGAGGGTAAGTCATTAGGTAAAAAGCAGAGATGTTACTATATACCAGCTAATGATATTATATACTGTCATAATTGCGGGTGGTCATCCAAGTCTATAAAATGGATTAAAGAGGTAGGATCACTAACTTATGATGAAATCTTAGAGGAAGCTCGAGATTTTGATATTGATGTAGATAAATACCTAAAGACTCGAGAGAATGTTGAAAGCAGACGAGTTGTAAAAACATTACCTGATGACTGTATAAATTTATTTGATCCGAGTCAAGTAAAATTTTATAGTGATAATAAAGTTATACAGCAGGCACTACAAGTCATAAAGGGACGGTATATTGATACGGCCGTTAATCGACCTAAAGGTATATTTGTTTCCTTATCTGATTTCGTTCATAAAAATAGGCTGATTATACCTTTTTATGATAATTCTGAAAAGATTATTTTCTATCAATCTAGATCCATTATGGATGATAGCCTTCCAAAATATTTATCGAAAACTGACGGTATAAAGAGCTTGTACGGGTTTAATAATATAGATCCTTCCTTGGAGTATATTTTCTTATTTGAGGGGCCGATCAATAGCTTTTTTTGTAGGAATGGTGTCGCTGTTGCAGGTATACAAGAAAAGTCAACAACTAGCTTTACGAACGTCCAACAATCTCAGCTTCAAGAACTCCCATTATATAAAAGAATATGGGTTTTAGATTCTCAACAAAAAGATAGAGCCTCTAGATTAAAATCTAACATACTTGCCGATTTAGGTGAAAATATATTTGTATGGCCGAGAGGTCTAGGTAATAAGTATAAAGACTTTAATGATATTGCAATAGACCTAAAGATAAACGAGCTACCAACAAAATATATAGTTGATAACTCGTTTAGAGGTATGGGAGCTAAGATTGCTATATCAGCTGAGGCTTAAGAAATATGAGACTCTACTAAATATAATGCAGATGCATCTAATAATGATAAACACTCATTATACAAAGAGATAATTAAATCTCTCTCAGAGGCTTGATCTAACTCAATATCATCTACTATACTAATAAGGCTCTCACGGCCATTATCACTCAGTATAGCTTTTGCTGCTTCGTAATTATTTTTACTAAGAGCTTTCTTTAGCTCTTTAGCCAATTGCTGTACGTCTTTAGATAATTTACTTCTAGCGGCCTCAGGAGCTGCCATCGGGTCACTTTTTTGCTTTCTAACACGAGCCGTAAAATCCTGAGAGGTCTTTGCAGACTTAGCAAAAGTTGTTAAAAACTCATAAGGGTCAAAACTCTGCCCTGTAGAATTTCCTTCAGATTTAAATTGTTGCTCTTTGAGGGTTATAAAGGATTCAAAAATCCTAGAAACCTTATCTTCTATTTCGCTGGCAGATGGCTTGCCTCCTGCAAAGTAAATTTCATATACTAAAGTAGCCTCATCTATATTAAGGCTATCAAGATCAGCCTCTGATATATCATTAAAGCTTTTTGCCGTCTTTATATTATTTCTATCACTAGGCGACGCAGCTAGATATAAACTTCTTACAGCTTTTGTTATAAGCTTCGATAATATGGGCTTATTAGATTTATGAGCAGCTTGAATTTCAACCCTGGCAGTTTCAGCCTCTTGCTTATACCTATCAAAATTTATATTACCCCCATATAGGCTTTTTGCATTCTTTGGATCTGCTAAAATAAAAGAAGCTTGTCGAAATCTCCTAATAGACTCAAGTATATTACTTAGCGTAGATTCTAACTGATCTCCCATATCTTGTTTATAGACAATTCTCATTGCTGTAACAAACTGGTTAAACAGTTTCATATGATCTGAGACCCCTGCGTCTCTCGGATCTTTTATATTACTTTTACTGGGGGACTCTGGATTGAAATCAGATCTACCTACAGGAGAAGCTCCAGGTGATGGTGATGGGCCTGCGTTTGTCCTAGCTGAGTGGTACCGAGCGCCAGATCTACCATCTCTTGCTTCATTTATTTTATGACGTCTCATAGTATTATGAATATAGTTTCTCAATATCAGCTTCTACCTTACTAAATATACTCTCGAAGTCATCATCAGGGTGTAGAGATGGGTTTTCTACAACTACATCATCATACATTTGTTGTATATGCTTAGACGCCTCTCTCTCTTGCATAGTGTTAGGGTGATTCATAACATCATAGGCATCGATCTCGCCGTGCGCAATCGATAATAAAATATCACGTACAGCGTCAGGGCAGCTGACGGAGTTATTACGCTCAACAGATTCGTTTAATTCGTGGTGAACTGTCGATACTATACCCTTTCTTAAGAAGGTACCCACGCTAGGGTCTATCCATCGTGCTTCAACTACAGTTCGATCTCTATATTCAATTGTCCTTAAAGTCGGTGATACAGGATGCCCTGTAATAGGCGAAATTATTTTTACTGGACGTACATTTTGTTCCATAATACTATTTATGGCAGATAGTAAAATCTTCCCTATTTAACCGTATTATTATATTACGAAAATAGTTTCGCTATAGTATTATTTAGTACATTATCCATAAAAAATAAATTATGCCAGGATGACTCTTGTTTTAAAGTATCATATAAATTATTAGAATTACACAATTTAACAAATATATTAAATTTGGGGTTAGGTAGCCCAACTGCTAGCTGGTTGTTATAAGTCTCATATTCATTATCCCACTCAGGTAATCCAATATTATTAAGATTAATTAACTTTAAATTGTTTTCGACAATTAAATTTTGATCCTCAGTTAGAGCAGTTTCACCGTTTAAAACTTTTAATGCCTTTTTGTTGCCAAACTTATATACACCTAAAATATTATCAGCTTTATCTCCTGTTATAGATTTATATTTTGCATACTGGGTAGGCTTCATGTTATACTCCGTAGTAAATTTACTAACGTCATACATTACTTTTTTAATTGGGGAGAAAACTGAAGTATTACTATCTATAAGCTGTAGCATATCTGTATCTACTGTTACTACTATTTTTTTGCCTTCTAGCTTATTAGTGAGATAAAATATTATATCATCTGCCTCCCCTCGCTCTGGGTGTATATTTAAAATACCTAAGGACTCAAATATTTTTTCAATTTCCGGGGCTAGCTCATAAACTTCTGCATTATAAACCGCATCCCGATTACCCTTATATTCTGCATCTTCTGATTTACGGAAAGGCTCTTCATCACTCAACCTCCGATCCCACGCGCAATAAATATCGGTCGGTTTAAATTTTTCCTTATACATTTTAATCGATTTAAGTAAAATAGAAATATGATTTAAATCTGGATTTATATTAGATACCCAGAATGCACGATGTAACAGGTTATTACCGTCAATTATTAAGTTACTTTTCATTTTTCAAATATTGCAATTTTGATGTTTCAAATACATAAGATGGTATACTCTTGATATGTTTTACAATTCCCGACTCTATACCTATATCAAATGTAGGCTTATCGAGTTTACGATTCACCATTACAGGTACGGCTAAAAATTGATAGTTATTATTATCTTCACTGCAAAATATCCACAGCTCGCCAGCGTAGTCCCCTTTATGAACTCCGAATATATCACAGTCTTTAGGCATTATATTCTAATTCGGAATTATCGTTTCTGATCGATCCTTTATAAATTTACTATTATCACCTAACTGCTGAGCGCCATGCTTCATAAGCACTTCAACTAACACTTCCATAGATGATGTTTTTAGCTTATGGTTAACCCCAAAAGATCTACCACCGTCATCAAATGAAAATACTACCTCCTTATTGTCAAATTGATCATTACTGCATGTAATAAAAATACTGGTATTTCCTGGGTCTACTAATACTGTCCACCTTCGAGGGTCATGTTCAGCAAATTCGTTATACATTTTAAGTACTATAAATCCGCAATCTCTCAACCTCTTTAAAAAATAACCTTGAGTATAAATATTGTTCTTTGTTTTTTTCATGATATAACTGATGTAACTATATATTGAAGCCTCGTAGACCCAACATTAATATCAAATTTTGCGATGCCATACTCATTATTAATACAAACCGTCGCTGGTTGTCTAAGGGTCGAGAATGAGCGGATTGCATCTAACATTAACGGTATAGGTGTTGTAATCTCATTACCTGTATGACCTTCGATGAGGCAAAATGAAAACATATCACTATTATCAATTGTCCTGTCTGTTAACTCGGCGTATATATTTTGATCTTTCGAGTAAAAATAAACTTTATTTGCATCTCCTGCTACCGTAGAGCTTTTAACTATCTGGTTAATAAGTTCCGCACTAATCTCAAATTCTACATCATATTTAAATGCGTTAATCTTATCTATGTTGAGCTTTGGTATGGATAAAATACCATCCTCATATAAGTGGTATTTAAATTTAAATAAATTTGATTTATACTGCAGATTATTGGTATTAATAATTAAATTAATTTCATTACCTTCAATCAGCTTAAGAGAATTAACAAGTTTATCTACGCTAGGTACATTGATTGTAATATCCTCATCATCTGTAACTCCGGTTAAATGCCTTGTGTATAGTATCGTTGAGTTATCGACAGAAGACACAATACATTGCATCTCTCCGTTCTTATTATTAAATACAGCAGTTTCAGAAAATTGTGTTATAGGCTTTAAAAAATCTCTAATGAATGTCTCTTTATCGTTAATTTTTAAATTCATATATTACCAGTTTGTTATCATTTTTTCGGAATCCTGAATTCGAACATCTTTAGGTGTTGCCTCTTTAGGTGTTGGAGCTTTAGGTGTTGGAGCTTTATTAGATTTTTTCTTTTGTGCTCGCTTTGTTTTAGCTCTTTTTCTCGCTGAGTCTGACAATTCTTTCTTTTTATTAAGTAATATATCTAGAGACCCTTTAATATACTTTAATTCTAATTTTAATTGATTAATTTCGCTTATTAAAATTTTAGTTTGAGCTGAGGGCTCAGTAAATTCAAACTCTAGCTGATTCTCCCCACTTATAGTTGGTGGTATAGCAGTCCCTTTATCTAAATCTAAATTAGGCCTTCGTATGGCAGTACCACTACCTAAATCGGGTATTGTTATATTATTACCACTACCTAAATCGGGCATTGGTATATTATTACCACCATCTAAGTTATCTGATGGGTCATATTGATGTGGTGGAACTATAGGGGCATTAACTTCATCTATAGCGCTATATGTCGGTGTATTATAATTAGGATTTCCAAATTTAGTATCTATATCATTCGCAGCTTTAGCTATAATAGCTTCTGAATTCTGCTTAGATGTAGGTACTACTGTAGATTTATCTAACTCGGCGGATCTACTCATAAAGGCCCCTAGAAAATTTGCTAGGGCCCTTTTATCGTTTTCTTTATTATTAGTCATCGTTTAAGCTTGCAAGCAATTTTGCTACTTCAGGGGGAAGCTCTTCATCTTCTGGTTGCTCAGGTGGCGCTGCATCAGCGACTTGTGAATTTGCAATTGCTGAATCCACTATAGAAGCGTTTGGTGTATCTGACTGACCTGGCGATGCAGGCTGATCAGGTTGATCTTCGGTATTATTGCTACCACTAACCAAAAAATGCTCAGTCCACATAGCCTCAAGATCTTCAAACGATTTAATCTGGAATACGGATGAGAGATCAAACCCTCCCCCATAAATTTTTTCTATTTGATCGTCTGAGAGTTTTAAATCACCATCCGCAGTTGTAAATCTAGATGAAACGTAAGTTGGATATTCTCCTTGCTTCTCTACTTTTATTTTAAAGTTACAACCGTCGGGCGATAAATCAAATATTCTACCACCGAATTCAACAGAATCTTCACCATCAATCGCCTCACGAATGATCTTATCTACCTGCTTACCATATCTGAGCATTTTTACTTTCCCATTATTATCAGCATCAGTAGGATCATCAACAATATAAGCGTTAATAAGCCATTTTTCACCCCGCTTAACTTTTGTGACTTTTGCCTTATCAGATTCCGAACCGTGCTTATAAATTTTAAAGCGATTCTCTAAAATAGGGTCCCGCTCCTCAAAAGTAGTAGGTGATACGTATTGTACATATTGCCCAGTAGCAAATGATTCCCACCCTACATTAAAATATCTGTAAAATGTATCAGATGGGGTCTCAACATTAGGTAGTAGCCTAACGGTATATGTATTACCTGGCTTCATTGTTAATATATCGCTAAAGTTACTCTTGGACTCTTGAGATGCAAGGGCCCCCTTTATGCTATCGAACATGGATGAATTGAATTGCTTCATATTATAATTATAATTGCTTTTATGTGGTTATCAACTTTTTAAGTATCAGTTTTATTGTTTTTTTTGCTATTTTGTTGTTTAAATATTTAAATCTACATACTTCAATTCGATCGAAGAAGTCGTCGCCAAACATAAGACGCACTACCTCTATATCGCATCGTTGTATCATCTTACTAAATTCGTTAAACTCTAGTAGGGCATATATCCATACTCGCCTCTCTTTGATGTGCTTAATAGTAGTTGGTATAGTTCCAGACATCTCATTAAAGTAATCACTAACAGTTATTTTATGTTCCATACAGTATTTATTAATAAATCTAAGAGATGAAATTACTCTCTCTAAAATCTCAGGAGCATCTGGTGGTAATGATTCTAAATACTTCATATACCTCATATATGAATTCATGGACTTCATTGAGGCAAAATATTCCAAATTTATTCGAATTGATCTATCTTCATAAAATGGGGCATAAAAAAAGTCGGATAGAGATATCCAGGGAAACTGAGTCAATTTTAAGGAAATCTTACGACAATACATTAGATTAACTTCCGGGAATTTATCGAAATTTAATCTGGGTCTCCAGGGCTTATTTTGTACACCTCTAGTAGTTGATAAATATGTATTATAAATTTGTTTCTCAAAATTTGTTATTTTATCACCAGTTCCTGCGGACATTTATTCAGATATTTTGAAATATATTTACTTTTAGATAAAGAGGGATCGTATTGTATGAATCTCTTAAATGTATCATAGTTAGTATCAATTCCAGTCATGGCTTGGAATAACGTTCTATAATTCTTATTCTCTAATAATAATAGGAATATATTTGGAAGATTCAACTTTTTATTATGTAAAATACAAACAAAACTGCAGAAGCATAAGAGTTGGTGATCACTCTCAGCGAAGTTAATACTGTCTATCGGATTAAATGTATTTCTTGGAATCATATCGGTTTAAGTGTTTTACAAAAGGTAAAAAATGTATCGGTTAAAGTGCCTCCGGCGGCGGCCTCATGCCCCCCTCCTGCTGCTAATTTACTAGCTAATTTATTAACTGGTATGTTACATTCTTTAGATCTTCTAAATGATACAGTCCCAGAATTTGGGTTAACTACTATACCAATATCAGCAGAATGGGTTTCAATTATATTATGCGCCACATCATTAAGACCGAATGATGCAACTGTTGAAACTACCTTTACATTTTCGTCACCTATAGTTACTTGACCGGTATGTATTTCTAGCCCCTCAATAGTCTCTTTTAGCTTTACATTATAAAAATTAATTATATTACTATGGGTATATGTAAATCCGGTAAATCCATTATAGAAAGCATCAGCAAATTTCTGAACGCGATTGCCAGAAAATCCCCAAAACAATTTATTTAGATCTGCGGATAGTTCATATTTTAATTGATAGCTATCATAATCATCAACTAGCTCAATAAGTAGCTTCTGCTCTTTAAACAGAGATAATGAATCTTTAAAAAACTCGTATATTAGCTTAGTTGTGGATCCTGCCTCTTTTATTATAGTTTGGGCCTTTTTATATTTACCGACATGCTCCATATGACTATCGTGATGGTCAAATATAAATATATTATGCTGGTCGACTAGATCCATACACCCACTAACATCCATATCACATATAAATATTTTATTATATTTATGGCCTTCATGATTATACCAACTTTTAAAATCTCTCTCAAAAGTCTTACAAGTAGTTACCTTGGTGGGTGCTGATTTTCCCATAACCCAGGAGAGCATTAAGCTCGCTCCAGCACCATCTAAATCTGCGTCCGTCCAAACAAATATCATTATAAATTATTTATATATACATCCTAAAAAATCAACTATCTGCTAACATTTTAAAGCTATTATATATATCATTTTCTTCGCCATCAATAGGTAGCAAATCTGAGTCGACTAACTCACTAAGAGTTAGTGTAGTGTAGTCAATTTTAAATCGAGACGATCCGATTGCTCTACCAAATCGGTTTTTCATTACCCCGACATGTATAGTTTCATATTCAACATCTTCTTCATCCTGCCATAAGCTAGCTATAAAATCTGAAGTGGCTGCAACCCCTACTGATTCAGATAAACTATTCATACCTGGTTTTTCCTCATCCATCCCCCCTCGGTTTAATTGTGTAGCTGTAATAATAGGGCATTCGTAAATATAACTCATCGCTCGAAGCTGTTCAATTATATCTTTAACTCTCTCATATGAATTAGAGCCGTTAGTAGAGTGGAGTAAATTTAGATAGTCAACTACAATAGCATCAAAGTTGATGCCAGTAGATTCCATTTTTTTAACAAATGCAGATAACTGTTTTGTTGTTACAGTTGATGGGGGAAATTCTTTTATAAATATTCGACGATCTGGATGACTCTCATTTATTTTATTTATCTCTCTTTGCATTGCGGTCGTCGAACTTGGTAGTTCTGATATAGGTATTGCTGTAATATTAGAACACATTCTTTTTGCATATACCATTTCCGACATTTCTAACGTAACAACTAAAACGTTTTTATTTTTAGTAGATATATTATTAGCTATGTTGCCTAAGAATATGCTCTTACCTACATTAGGTCTACCTGCAAAAACATATATAGCACGACCCACTTTTTGAAAACCTCCCCCTAGCATCTCATCCATCCAATCCCACCCAGAAGATATTACTGGGTCTTTCTTTGTAAGATCTTCTGCAATTTTATCAATATCACCAAATACTTCAATGCCGTGATCAGTAATAAGATTTATATTACACGCGTCTTCAAATTTTGTAAGTATGAGTGATGTATCTGCATCACCATCACTTATAGTTTTTGCAGTTTCAAGTAGGGTATTATAAACTCTACGTTCTTTAATAAATTGTTCTGTATTTCTTATGAGCTCTTCATTATTGAATTTTACATCTACATCCTTAACTTGCTCTATAGCAGATTTAAAGGATTTAATAAGCTCTTCGGTAGTAAGTAGAGTTTTTACTTCGGTTAGACTAGGGCAAGTATTATTCCTATCATGAAAATCAGATATAACCCCTATAATGTCACTAATATGCCGATCTTCAAAAATATCTGGAGTTATAAAGTCTATGACTGCAGCCAAATAACCCTCGTTAGTTAGAGCTCTGAAGAGAATAACTCTCTCCATAAAATTATGATCAATCTTCATATGTATATTATATGATATACTATTGTATAAATCAATTTTTTAACCCCACTTAGTCAAAAACCATTTTTTACCGTTTTCAAACTCAGTAGTAATTTTAGATAAGCCTGCAGATTTATGTATTATTGGTATATCACATACCCCTATCTTTAAACCTGCTTTATTGCAATCCAAACAAAATGCTAAATCGTAAAAATGAAATTTAGCTGGATTGGATTCATCAAATCTAACTCGTTTTAATGATGATTTAGTAGCAGCAATAAATACACCATCTATTAGTGTTGCTCTTTGGTTTAAATTTCCGAAAGTAGTCATATTATAAGGCTCATGTTCATAAGGGTTGGGGTTTGAACTATGAGCAACACACCCTAACAAGCTTTCTCTCGGAGCCATTAAATGCCATAGTCCAGGCTCTTTAATCTCTGCAGTAGCTGATCCAGCAACACCTACTATATCAAATTTAGCAAAATAAAGGCCTAACTTATAGTGTATATCCTTACAGTTAAGATAAACATCATCATGTACAAATATAAATGCAGTATCATCTTCATATTTATCTAGAGATGTATCAATAAATTTATTATACTGAGTTGATAAACCTGATGTATTATGTGGTATTTTATAAATTTCATAATTTTCTATATTCAGGTCTTCAATACTCCTTTCAATTAATGTCGGGTTACTCTTATTATTTTTGGTACAGATAATAAACACTACTTTTGGTATCTTCATAAATTTATATTAATAGGTAGGGGCTATTTTGCTTAAACTGCCCCACTAATATTGGTCCCTTGTTACTTAATTTAAATATCTTGCCTTCTGGGAGTTCATCCCAGCTGCCTCTACTGTCTGTTGAAGAAAAATTCCCAGATTTATCAGTATATAATGTTGACCCTTGTCGACTAATATAAATTACACCTGATTTTTTATTAAATGCCCAGATTGCAAATGTACCTTCTAACTTAGATAGAGCAAGTTCTAACGATTTAACTTCAGTTATGCTATGGTCTCTTGCAGCTATCTTCTGAGCCATTAATGGTATTAATTTAGAATCAACTGTTACAGTATTACTGCTATTATATTCCTCTATTATACTTTTATGGTTAGTTATTACTCCGTTATGAGCCACTACCCAATCTCCAACAGTAAAGGGGTGAGTGGATTGCTCATCCCATGTCCTATTAATTCCGGTAGGTGCTTGCAGGTGACCTAAATATACTCCATAATCTACGTTCGTGAGGATTTTATCAATCTTACCAACGCCCTGCCATTTTTCAATATTATAAATATGCTTATTGTTTAATATTGCGCCTAGATAGCTACCCGCCCAGGGCCCTCTAGAGTAATTGCATTCGTGCAATATTTCAAACATTGATTTATTAAAAGAGCCGTATATTGCGCACATATCTTTATTTATAACTATTATTAACATAATTATATACAATAGTATTAAAAAATCCACTCAGAGTAATAAATATCTATATGATAAACTGGCAAGATGATATTTTTAATCTATATGTGGAGCAAAAGGGTAGAGTTGGTAGAGATTATACTATAGGTGGGAAAGTGCCGGAATTACAATCAGTAAAGAAGGATGTAAGAACAGCTGGAATGTCTGTACCTACTAGAGACGCTATGCTATTTATCACACATCTCTTAAATGTTGTTGGATCTTTTGATGATGATCTTGCAACTACTATAGAGAGAACGCATAACTCTAAAGCTCGTGGAGAGCTACTAATGCAGGCATTAAATGACCATTCAGAAGATATTATATCGAAGAGAGATCAAATATCTGATAAATATCAAGGAGAATTTACAAAATTTATTAATAGGTCTGCTGTTAATCGCGGTAGGGGTGGTAAGGATAGTACAGGTAGAAAAGATCAATACCAAGCTCAAGCTGCCGCAAGGGACTTAGCTAAGCAGCAAAAAGCGCTGATGAAACAAATTAAGGTCAGTGGAGTAGATACAAGTGTGGCTGATTCGATTGAAGATGCAGTATTAGACTCGATGGAAGCATCTAGGGATAGGACTCTAATATCTATACAGGTTAAAGATTTAGATAAGCAAGATAAACTAATAGAGGTTATTAAAAATATAGGTGTTGAAGAGGACAATATAGGCATTGATAGAATGGGAAATGGTAATGCTGTTATTGACTTCTTTCTACCAATCGGGGATCCAGCTGAGGTTCAATTTTCGTCGATGGAGCAGGAAGATTTAGACGAGCTGTTCGGTCAATTTAGCTCATCTGGTGTAGCGATGGTCGAAGTACTACCACCAGATAAAGAGATTGATAATGCTATATCGTCACTTGGTGATGAACTCCAGAAGAATAATAAACCTACCAGTGATGAAAGCGATGGGGAAGATGAAATTGAAGATATACCGGTTAGTAATATAGACGATATGGAGTTTGATCCTGAGACTTCTGGAGATGCGCAATTTGCAGATATAGAAGATACTAGAGATAATGAAGCTGATTCGGAAAATACAAATAGGGATGATTTAGATCAAGGCGATTCAGATGAATCAGAAGATCCAGATAGTGAGTATGATTATGATCCAATGGATCCAGACGGTGAGAATAACTGGGAGGATGAGGAGGATACATCTAATGCCACATGTGTAGATTGCGAAGGTAAAGGCTATAAAAATTATAAACATCACGGAGAAATGGAATTTGATAATTGCAGATCCTGTAATGGTACAGGTATGCCGGGGAATAATCATATAGATTATAGGGATGAAGATCAAGAAGAAACAACGGATACCTCCACGGAGGGCGATGAAGCTTGGGAGGCTGTAATTAGTAATGATAATGTATTCATAAATGTATATAAAAGATTTACTGGTACTGAGTGGGTTGCAGTAGTTAATAATCGCGATGCTAATACAGTGAGTCAGGATATAAATCCTGATAAAGAAACAGCTATAAAAAATGCTATTAGAGATTATACAGGAATGAAACATTCTACTGAAGTCCATAGTCGCGGGGATGAGGACATGCAGATGCTACATGGTGAGAGTCATAATAAAAATTTGTGCACTAAATGCGGATGTGATATTGATGATCCTAACCCAGATTGTGAATGCGACCACAAGCATAAGGAAGAATCAGCTGATATTGATACTGTTGTAGAGTCGAGAATGTCTCCACAAGAAGCAAATAGATGGATGTTAAAACAGCGTTCAGATCGCATGAGAAATAACATGAAACATGACAATAGGTGGGGTCAAAGGTAATTTTTACACTAAATAATATAATGAATGATAAAGAATTAATATACGAAAGCTATAAGTCTCTCAATCTAAAGCAGGTGATGCTGGAATCTGCTGCTGATACGTTTATAAGGAACTCTCAAAATATTAATACAATTGAAGAGGCAAATGCAATATTAGAAATTCATAGAGAGTTAGTTTCAGAGGGGATACTAGGTGGCTTGAAGTCTATGGGGCAGCGGGCAGTAGCTGGCGCTTCAAAGGCTGGTGCAAACATTGCTGGTGCTGCAGGTCAAGCTGCTAGGACTGCAGGCGCAGTTGGTAGTGCAGTAGCTGGTCAGATCGGAGATAATGCAAAAAATATATACCAGTCTGGATCTGATGATCAGAGTGCTCAACAGGTAATTATAAAAGCAAATGCTGCTGCGCAAGAGCTTGCTAATTTAATAAATTCCGCGATTGAGAAATACCCCGATGTTTTTAGTGGTGGCTCTTTAGGCAGCGGCGGTGATGTTATGAGTCAACGCTTAGGTGATATTATTAATCGCTTAGTAGATGTACAAAGTCAAACAAAAGCTAATATGGAAACATCCCAAAATAAAGGATATTTCGGTGGTGTAGGCGATGCTGCTAAAGCAGCTTATAATGCACCTCCAGCGTCAGGTGGGATGCCTACATCAGGTAGACAGCCAACTACAACTTAAAAATATATGTCTCGTAGTCTATTAAGCCTACACCTAATTCGTTATATTTGTCTGTTAACTTTCGCTGATCCTTATATATTAAAGGGTCAGCGAATCCAGCATCTATAAACCCTTGCAATCTTAAAGAGCTGCTAGCGGTAGTATAATCAGGTAAATTTGACCCATCATAGCAGGTCCATGTCTCGCTGAATTTGACTTTATGATTTATACCTTCTCTTACAATATCTGCCTTAGACATCTCAATTAATGGGGCTTCTACAACGACTGGCGAAGCTCTGTTTAGATTTAATATATTATTTATACTATCTAAGAACTCAACAGACCCGTCCCAGTAGCCAGCTAACGAATCAGCCTGAGCTGCGCCATGCCATATTGTGGTAGCTCCTACAGCTTCAGCCCTAGCGGCAGCTATACTAAGAAATAACATATTTCTATTTGGTACATACGTTTTAGGCTGCGCTTCGCCTTGAATATCTCTTATATTAGGAGTATCTATACTATCATTTGTAAGCGAACTAGTAGGCGCAAGCTCTTTAAGGAACCTTATATCTAAAACCTGGTGATATACCCTCTTATGTTTCTTTCTAGCATACCCTATTTGCGTTTCGGCGCAGGTAATTTCTTTACTATGTCGCTGCCCGTAATCAAAAGTAATACAATATATTTCATCGAACTCTAATAAGGCCTTGTGTAACAATACTGTACTATCCATCCCTCCAGACATAGGTAGTACTAATTTTTTTATTTTACTCATTTTTTTATATTATTATGGCAGCGATGGGTCTAAACTCCAGGCTTCGACAACATATTTTCTAACATAATCCCAAGGCATCTGAAACGTTCCTGAATCTCCCCAATTTTCCCCCCAGGAATTGACTACCGTAATACCCTCCTCATCAACCCCATCAACATACACCCAATGATAACCTACAATCGGGTCATTTATATTGGGGGTTAATAAGCTTCCGGTTTCTGATGTATAAGTCTCAAATGATGCATGAACTGCCATTGTTATACCAATAGGTAGCTGCTCAACAGCTATACAATATGCAAAGTCGTTTTTTGTATTATCGAAATTATCTTTATCAATATGTATTCTATGATATGATTTAAATTTAATAAGATCACTGTCTGGCAATTTCGGTGGCGCTTCAGAATAATTAGTAGGTGACCAGGTTGGGTTTTCACAAACACCCCTACTTATAAGATTTTTAAACACATCCCTAGGGTATGCTCCTGTATTATTTTTCTCCCAACCGTTTGATCGACGCGCCCAATACCATATCCAGAAGGGGTTAAAATCAATATTAATGCCTGTAATTCTTTTATAGGTAGAATGCAACATTCCAGCTGTGCCATGACCGGTACACGATCCCCAACTTCCCTGATTTAATATACCGCCCCTATATTCCCTCAGAGAAGATTCAACTATTGGGGTAGTACTACCTGCAACATATATTCTATCTCTCTCATCAGGTAATGAGGGCATTACAAATGAGTATTTTTTTCTTAATTTTCTTTTAAAATTCATTGCCCTCTAAATTTAAGATTTACTAATATGTCCATCGCTTTAATTAAAATATCTCGATCTTTTTCTTTTGACCAAGCCTCAAGTTTCCATAAAGATGGGTATGCTGATAATGTATGGTCTTTATATGCATCAGCAAATAGTTTTATTTTTGTTTTATCTTTTGTAATATACGTCATCTCAGTAATATATTTTGCAATTAAAAAATTATTGCTAGGCTCGACTGTAGTTTGTACTGGTGGTTCTGGAGTTGAATTGGTATTAATTACACCACAACTCTGGAAAAGACAAATACTAATACAAAATATTAAATATCTCATATTAGTATTTATAGGTTATTTAAAATATTACTATTATAAAATATACTTTATGTTTTTGCTATCTCTTCTGTATCGGTTACATCGGCACTATCTAAAATAGCTAATTCATCTGGATCTACCTCAGGAGGTATATCATTATTTTCCAAATTAGCATAGTTCCATTCAGCTTTCATACGTTGTTCTATTATAGGTATAATTGTATTTTCCCACAACTCTGTATTTGATCTGAATGCTTTATAGTATCCAATCTTTTTACCACCCTCGAGGGTGTATGTAGAGCCGGTCTGTATCAACGCACCTAACCCGGTAGCTATATCTAGTAAACCATAATATCTATCAAGGCCTGAAGAAAATGATAAATATATCTCTCCCTCCAGGTATTGTTTAATAAATCTATTCTTTAATGTGAGAGCTCTGATTATAATACCTGGGTATTTTTTCTGACTAACAGCTAACTTTGCATCAGAGATTTTACCACCATCATCCTTCATAGGTTTTCTAGTTAACTGAACTGTAACAGATGGTAGATATTTAACTGATTTTCCACCCGACATATTTTTTTCAATAGACGGATACATAGCTGAAGGATCATCATATACATGATTAGTAATTAAAACTGTTGTATTAGTTATACTTCCTAAGTTCGTACATGTTTGCATTAGAGATTTAATAGCCCTTGCCCGTGACCCCATATCAGATGAGGTATTATCATTAGTCATTCTCTTAAGCTCTAACTCAGATTGAAGATTACCGAGGGAATCTATGGCAATAATAAATTTACCTTCCAGCCCGTTCTCTCTAACCTTCTCAAGAAAATTGTAAATTGAATTTCTAGTCTGCTCAATACTTGTTGTAGGTACATATTTTACATTCTTAATATCTAATCCTAATCTTGCGGCTCCTGCCGGATCTATCGCATTTTCAGTATCAAATATTACCGGTATAAGTCCCTGCTTTTGTGCAGAGGCTAATATCTTGCAAACAAATAATGACTTTCCAGTCATACTCTCACCAGCGAGCATTGTTACTCGTCCCTTAGGTATGCCTCCAGAGGTACTTCCAGATATTATTGCATTTAATACATAAGAGCCGGTATCAATCCACTCATCTACAAAACTCAGCGAAGAGTCATCTAGGTATGACGCAAATGGATTAATCTTATCAATTTCATCCAATACACTTTTTATATCTTTTTCCATAAATTATTATACATCAAAAAGATTAACTACCTTACTAGTCTCTGGGGGAATTATCTGTGGTGATTGAACATATCCAAATGTTCGGTTGTACTGATTTACTAAATTATCAGCTAACTCTATAGGTTTATCAGATTGAACAATTTGGGATGTTTTAAAATCCCATTGTACTCCGGTTTTCCTCTGATTGCCTGATAGCAACTCAGAAAACCAGAGAGGGAATAATTGTACTTGTATTTGACCCCCCTCTACTGCATTTAAGTGTACTGCTACTGGATTTTTTACAGATAATACATCTTTTGTCTCTTTAACAAGTTCACCTATAAGGCTTCGCTCGTTTTGAATAAAACTAACTAATTGATTTGCTTTAATTTCTTTTGAATCTTCGCTCATACATATATTGTAAAGTATAATACGTATAGTTCAAGCAAATAAATCAAACAAATCGGTCTTTATTTGGTCATTAGGTTTTCTAGCTACCCAATTAACGCGCTTATAAAATCTCTCTACTACGTTGAATATAATTTTACTAAACATCTTCTCATAGTCAATTTTAAACATACCCTCTAACTCTACTGGAAATTTATCTTTAAACCCTATAGCTGATACTCCGTATTTATTACCCTTTTGAACATACATCCATCTTAACTTATCACCTTGAGCAGCGGGCTCATATATTTTATCTAAATTATTATCTTTCAATACACAATTATAAAAATATCCAGCTTTTGCATGAATTGGCATCCCCTTACATGTATTAAAATTATGACAATCTTTAAGATATTTATCGAATGAAGATAAACCAACAACAAATGCAGTATCCTCTACAGGTAATGATATAAACACATCATATGCCTTTTTAACAGCCTCATCTGTATCCTTCTGCTTCCGTCCTATCAGCATAGTTTCAATTATATCCTTTACATATGGCTTTACTGCATCTGGCATAGTTGTTCTAACTACTTCTACCCCAGTATATTTAAACTTGTCCATAGTAATACCTTCATCATCTAAGATATGCATAGCGTATCTTTTTTTCTCTAAAAAAAGACTTACATCACTAATAACTTCTCTCTTAAATAATAATCGACAGTCTTCAGAGTTAAAGGCTGACTTAGCCCATTCTATTATCTTTTCATTTAAATATACCGTTAATTTTTCACAGTAATCATAAACCTCCGCCGTTAATTTATTATTACTATCTACAAAATTCGGGATTTTACCTGAATCTACTAATGACTTTAATGATATATAGCAGGAGTCTGTATCGTTGTATAAAATAGGGCTGTTTTTAGACATATAAACATTAGATACTCCTGCTTCTTTTTGTAAAAACTCAGCAGCAAACTTATTAGACTGCTTAATCACTGCCTGACCAGATAGCGTTATGCTACTTGCTATATCATCATCACCGATAGGTGAGTGTTTATTACCAAAATATCCATAGGCGCTATTTATAAGCACTTTTATAGTAAGTTGTTTTGTATCTAATCGATTTTCCTCCATCCGGAGCTCATGACGCTTTTGCTTTAGCGCTACTATCTTATCTTCAATATGCATTTTAATATATACCCCTCTTTAATATGGTAATGTGTAAATTTGGTAGATCAACTTAAGACACCTAAGGCATTTTTCTTATTAAGTTTCTCTAATTTTTTGATAGCCTTGTCTACCTCATTTGCCTCTATTTTTATAGCCTGCAATGATTTTTTAATTTCAACGCGCTTATTATAATAAAAATCTACCATCTCGGGCATTATGCCTTTTTTCTTTTGAGAGAATAAAATGCCAGCTTTAGATATAGCTATTTTTTCCTTATGTACTAATCTACCGAATTGTTCTAAAGGTAATTCGAATGTCTCACCGTTTACATACCTGACTGTAATTGTCTTATCGTTCTTAGATATAATTTTACCGACCTTTGTCTCGGGGGACATATTTAAGGATATCATTATATTAGGGTATAGGGAATTAGCGTCAAAGGATACTACATATTGCTGAAAACCTCCCTGAGGCTCGCTCACATACGCTCCTGGATTTTTCCCTGTATCTTCATGCCTTATAAATGTGGCAATTTTTTGATCTCTATGTCTAGCTCTAATTGCTGCAGCTCCATTAATGACAGCTACTGCCCCCATAGCTGCCTCTAATGTAGTTAGACCTACATATGCTAACATTCGTAATAGTTCCATATATCTCAATTCCTCATCTAATCTCTGAAGTAAAAATACATCATGAATATTATACTCTACAAAGGTCTGCCAATCCTGAACGCATAAATCTGCAATATGCATATTACCGTAATCAATTTTTCTTAAATCTAATTCTATATTTGCAATATTATCTAACTTATATGAGTCTCTATTTTTTAATTGAAATCGTTTATATACATCAAGATAATCTAAGCAAGATACACCATCGATATACCATCTCAAATCATTTCTACCATACATACCTCTGATTGATCTATTATAAACATTACCTATGGGCGATAATCTCTTTATTTCATCCTCCCCCATAATATTGTTTATTCTATTAATAATATATGGCATGTCAAATCCAGCAGAGTTCCATCCCGAGATTACATCTGGATAGTCACTCTCAAAAAATGTTAGCATTTTATCTAACAATTCTAATTCATTCCGGCAATTATAATAAGTCAAATCTTCGGGAGGATACTTAGAGGAGTCAAATGCGCCAACTCCCCACACAAATGTATGCTTTAATAAATTATCATAAATAGTTATAACGTTGATTGGGTACTTGGCCTCCTCAGCATTCGGAAATTCATCCCTCGCAACAGCCTCAATATCTATAAATTGTACTTTGAGCGGTTTGGATGTAAACTCCTCACCCTCATTAAACTCCCAGTATTTATCTAACAGAAATTGCTGATGAGTAGGTAGATTTTCAAAAAGTCTCTTTATGCCAGTATCTCGAACAAACCTAGTTCGAGCGTACTGCGTTTGAAAATCTCGACGCTTGAGCTTAGTACCAAATATTGAAGTATCTGTCCCATTTTTATCTTCAATATACACATAAGGGGTGTACGACTTAGTGTATGATATTCTATTACCATCAGAATCCCAGGTCCAAACTTTTACCTCCTTCGTTCTAGGTATGTACGCAATATTTCTATATCCTATCATAAATTATCGATTGTATCTCGATAACATTATACGATCAGGATGCCCGTAAGGCAAGGTAATAAGTTCTAAATAACAGTTTATGTTTTCTTCATTCTCTAAAAATCTATTTTGAGCTACTTTATATCTCTTATGAGCTTCCGCTCTATATTTTTTACCGTTAGATAATGTATCTTCAATGCACTTTATCATCCCGTCACCGTCTTTAAACTTAATAGGGGCATCTTTATACGTACACATATCCTGACATGCTACAGGTATACCTAGAGCACATGCTTCAATATATTTTAAGTCACTCTTACCGCGGTTAAAGTTATTTTCAAACAGAGGGGCTACTGACATTTGTATCTCTAGATCATGTAGCTTTTGCGGGTAATTATAAAATGATTGCCATTCGTGAAACTCAATTTCACCAGCGTTAATATACGGTCGGAGAGCGGCTGGAAATGCGCCAACAAATACCCATTGAAATCTATGTCTTGTCTTTATTATTGAATCTACAACGTGGTGGAAATCGTCACGTTGCTTGTCTCTATTCTCTACATCAAAATGTGCCCCAGATCCAGCATATAATATTCTAGGCTTATTTATGTGCTTCTTATATAATTGACCTACTCTCTTCTCATCAAAGAAGTTCCCAATCCAAAATTTAGGTGGGAAATTTGGTATAACTGTTATTTCCTCCTTATCTATTTTTTCCTTATAATAGTCTCTCATGAAGTCACACGTTACTGTTACTTCATCACATAACCTCATAATTTCTACCGAAGTATTTCTTATTTCATCTGACTCAAATGCCGGTTTAAATTTATTATACTCAGGGATGTCTTCTCTAAATATAATATCGTCCACTTCATATATAATTCGGCAACCATACTTTGGTTGTATTACTTCCTTTAAATATTTTACAAACTCTAACTGATTAGGGGTTGCTTGTCTTTGTATTCTTATAGCCTTAACACCTTCATAAAATTCAGGTGAAGTAATCATCACTGCAGAGCTCTGCACTAGAGCTTTATTATGAGTGTTTAGCATATGCTCAGGCCATAGCATACGCCACAGCCCGCACCCGCTAAAATCTGCGACATAATTAATAGATCGTGGGAGACCTCCAAGGGCTTCAGATTGGCTATTACTCCTAACATCTGCCAGGTTTGCAATATCTACACTAGGGGGGGTAAATGGTGATGTGAATGGTGAACTGAATAAACCTACAGCTTTACGAGATGGTATCATTGTTATTAATTATGTAATATTAGTTAGACTTCAACTCGTGAAGTTCGTGTAGTTATTCCGCTTTCTTTTTGCAAATATATAATATTTGCATCATTTGCTATAGCTTTTATTGCTTCCGGTCGATGGGTAATAATAAATATACACTCATTATTATTATTAACACGATCCTGCAGAATATCATTTACTAATTCTACCCCACGGCTATCTAAACTGGAGTCATATAGTTCATCAAAAAAGCTTACGTTATATGCTACATTACCTTGCATTCTCCTCGCGTCTGCAAAAGTAAATAGACACGCTAAATCTATATTTTTTCTCTCCCCATCAGAAAAATTAAAATATGAACATATTTTATTATTTTCATTAATTATATCTTCTTCAAAATATTCATTAAAGACACAAATACAATTTGCATCCATCTTCTTTAAATAATATGCTAATCTACTGTTAAATATCTGTAATATCTGCTTTACTATATATGCTTTTACTCCTTCTTCTGATACAATAAATTTACCAATATCAATAATATTTAGCATATCTCTCTCCTTTTCAACCTGGACTGTGATATTTGATATCTCGCTGGTACTCAAATCTATTAATGAATCCATATCAGTATTAGTAGACTTAAGTAATTTAATATCACTCTCTAGAGATTTTATCCATTCATTACATTGCTCTATATTTTCTTGTATTCTAGGCTTAGAGCTGGCTCTAAGTTGTAAATTATTAATTTTTTCTCTAATATTGTTAATTGCAGACTGCAATTTATTCTTACCAGATTTATATTTCTCTACCTCGTCGGTACAATTAATTAGATTTTTCTTTTGCTCAGATATTTTATTTAATAAATTTTTCTTATCACCCTCAATACAAGCCCTATCATGATCAGTAATATCTCTAAGGCAGGTGGGGCAGGCACTTTTATCAGTACCTACTTCATTATATATTTCTGCATCTCTCTTAATATCAGTTTTTATCTCTGCACAATACTCTAATTGACTTCTAATTTTATTCTCTATTTTATCTACCCCTATTAGATATTCTGATAGAGTATTTTCAAATACATCTGTATCGATTTGAGTTATTTCATCCAGCTCGTCTTTATGCCGCTGTATATTAGTTTTATTAGTAATATACCGTTGTTTATAATCTTCTAATTTTATATTTCTATTATATAAAATTTTGTCTCGTTGAGTTACATAATTAGCACTCGCAGAAGTTTTCTCTTCTAATTGTGTAATACTAATATCATAATCTTTTTTAATTTCATTATAATCTGATCTGACTAATTTAAGCATTTCACTAAACGCTTCTAACGAAAAGATATTTTCAATAAACTTTCTTTTTGCAATAGTCTTTTGACCCATAAACGGTATGGTATTATTGGCGGTCATTACTACACAATTTTTAAATATATCAGGTGAAGCCTCTAGTATATTTAAAATATAAGATGTTGTATTAGCTATAGAATCTCTAGTAATATCTACATCGTCTTTATAAAAGAATAACTTAGACGGGTTTAGAGATCTCTCTATTTTGTAATTACTGTTATCGTCTGGGGATTGTATATTAAACTTAAGCGAAACACTGCAGCACCCCCCGGTAATATTATTAACAACAAGTTCCTTTTTAATATCTCTAATAGGTCGCCCGAAAATAGCAAAAAAGAAAGCATCCGGTATGGTACTCTTCCCAACACCATTTTTCCTATCCATTTTATCCTTATTCTCCCCAGTTATAACATGCATACCTGGAGTAAAATCGATGTCGACAGATTTTTCTCCGACTGATAGAAAGTTACGAATTTTAAGTTGTTTAAATGTTACGTGTTTCATTGATTTGAGGCGCGGTTGTAGACATCCAATACATACTCCACTACTGGGGACTTATTATCTATATCCATTATATTAATAAATTCTGTAATTGCTTGGCTTACATCAATTCCAGAGAAGTCGTGCGAGTTCTCCTCATCAATTATTATATCAAAATTAATATCGTGATCTACATCCAGTCTAATAGGTCTAAGAGCTCTAATCTGCTGGAATAAAAAATCAGAGTCAGTGGAGGATATTCTTTGATCTATAATTAGTTTTATTATATTTCCCTCTACCCTCTTTTTAAGATCTGATATAGTTGCATTGGCTTTAACTAGTTCGGATAAATGCAGCTTATGAAAAACTGGAGATAAATTATTTACTGTAAAATTTAATTTACTTGTATCTAAATCAATGGAATAAAATCCCTTTTCAGATCCCTGATCCCCGAAATCCATCTGAAATGGGCTACCTACATATAATATAGTACCCTCACTCGTCTCTCTTAAGGACTTGTGATGAAAGTGCCCGGTAATTGTAAGGGGGGATTTATTATAAACAGAATCGGTGGTTAGCCCGTGGTCACATATTTTAAAAGAGTTTAGCTTAAACGTTTCAATCTCAAAATGACCAAATAATATATCACATTCTTGTATATCCTCGACTGGAGTTCCCCAAGGTGCAAAAAATATATTTTTACCAGCGGGTGTTTTATAACTAAATGGTTTATCTATTACTGTAATATTCTCACGACCGTTGAATATTGAGATAGAGTTAATCTCTGAGGACTCTTTATAATAACAATCATGATTGCCGGTTATAAATATCATATTTTTGTCTTTCAGAATATCTAAAACTGTTGAAGCGTGGGATAAAGTGTTAGTAGCTATTGAGTCTCTATAATGAAAAAAATCTCCTGTAAATATTACATCATTAATATTACTTTTATCCAATTCGCTTTTAAACCACCTGACCCAATCAAGCGTAATTCTATGCCACATCGAATCATCTCGATGTACCCCTATATGTATATCGCTAAATATTGCGCACTTACTAGATTTAATCATTATTACTCATTAAAGAAATCATCCTCCTCTAATGCAGTAGAAGTTTTAGTATAAACCTTACCATCACTCGATTCAATCATATATTGCTCATACACTTCCTCTCTAAAGTCTGTTTCAGCCTTATGGAGCCTCTTCTCTTTTTTTATTCTATTTATAAAAGCTCTGAATGCAATAGTAGTAAAATACGAGAAGGGGTTGAATTTTGATGTTACATCAAAATTTTGATTTCTAAGAGCTGCATACATTTTTACAATAGCATCTCCAATCATATCCTCTTTATATGTATAATCTCTAAATTTACCATTAAAACCTAAACCGTTTGCAATTTTCATTATACACTCTCCTAAATAATCTGGAAATATACCATTTTCATAATATAATGCTATTGCTGCCTTAAACTCTTTAGGGTCTACGTAGTAATGCTCATTTTTCTTTTTCTTTTTCTTCTTTATTATTATTTCTTCAGCCATTTTAAACTCTATTATAATTATATGCAATCAAAACTACTAATCAACTATATCTACTCTTTTATTGTAGATATGGTATATGGAATTTTTTCTCTAGTATAAATTAACGTTCTCTTTTCAAAGTGATTAGTACTATACTCGAATTTATCCGCTAGATCTATAATTAACAGAGTCGTTTTAGAACTATGGAGGCGTAGACCTCTACCTATAGATTGAACAATTCGTATAAACGCCTTACCCCCACTTGCAAATACAATCATATGTATATTTTTAATATTAATACCGGTGGAAAACACAGATGACATCGCTATACATACAACATTATTACTATTTTCCATTATTTTTTTAATACTCTCACGAGTATCAATATCCACACTACCACTAACAAAAAACACTTGCTTATCCTTAAGATCTTTATGTATATCGTATAATATATTGCCATGCGCGAGGTGATTTACCAATATTAAAATATTATTATTAAAATTATCTGATATTTTAGATATAATATTATTTCTAAAGTTACTATTATAAATATAATCTAACTCTGTCTTATATTTTATTGAGCTAGTCCACTCCGCTTTTGTAAACTGGGTTTTAGGCCCTCCTTTATGGGTCAGTCTAAGTATACTTACACTTACATCCGTTAAGTATCCCTCTTCTCTAAGATCAGCACTACCCTTTTCATATAATACCGGCCCTAGTTTACCTATAACTGACCATTTATCTATGGGGCTCTCCGGGAGAGTCCCTGTAAATCCAAACTTTGAGTGGGTGTGTATTTTATTTACTAATTTTCCAATTTTATTTTTATTCTTTAGCTTATGGCTTTCATCCACTACTACAATATCCACATACTTTAGCCATTCTGCATCTTTAAATCTACTCTGTACTATCTTATTACTAGCTACCACTATATTACAACTAGTATCTAGATCAAACTCTGCAGTCCAGGGGCAATGGGTATAAGGTACATTATATTCAGTGAAGTCATCTGAGGTCTGCCTAACAAGCCCTCTATCTGGAACTAATACGAGGCATCTAAAGTTTTTCTTATTCTTAGATCTTAAATAATAATTATTTATTAATGTAGCTATTGCTAATGTTTTACCACCACCAGTACCTAAAACACAAACACCTCGACCAGCGCTCATTGCCTTCTGTATAATCCTGATCTGGTAATATCTCAGGCTAATATCTTTAGTATCCAACATTTTTATATTCTCCGGATCTTCAATTGGTGATATTGTAAGAATAGCTGACGGGCTGAGTTTAATACTACACTTAATATCAATCTCTTTTATAGCTTCAACTACTTCTGACAATAATCCTGGCTCAAACTTACCACCTGGGGTAATAGCATACAATCTCGCTGGGGAGTACTTACTAAATCGAGTACCCTCATTAGGAATGCTGAATTTATTTCTAAGACTCTCCATCAGCACAGCATCTTTAGTCTTAACAATACACTGACCTATATTAACCAAATAATTAATCTCTACAGACATTATAGTAATTCTAACTGCCGAATAGCAATAATATTTTTTATATCCCACTGGATAGATGATAAGTTTTTTTCAGACTTCTCTAAAAACTCAATTATTAACTCTAAATCCTCAATCTGCTGCTTATATTTTATAATCTCTACACTCTGCATAGCAGCTCCCTTTGTTTGACTCCAGGATAATCTAGTAGGTGATTCATCCTTCAATTTAGCAGCTATAACATTAGCCCTAACATCAATCTCCCTTAATAGTTTATTTAACTCCCTCTTATGTCTAATCAACCTTGCAGCCCAATGGTGACGGCGTGCTGGCAGGCGTCTCTGCACTTCGCCTACGTTCATTTCATCTATTACCAACTCGGCTTTCAATTCTTCTATATATTTCTCGAGTAGATCCATTAAATAATTATAAATACTAATATGGCAAAGGCAAATTTATATGCGGACTTTTTTAATAAAATATTAAGGGAGGATATGACAGCGGGGGATGGTGGCGCATTCGGCGATACTGCAAAAATATTTTCAGATACTAATATTACAACGACAGACTCGTATGCACCAGGGGATAGTAGAAACATGTTTGGTAATAACATAAAACCGGATATACAAACTCGTAAGAAAACTATTAAATCTAAGAAAAAGTCTAAAAAAACAAAGAAGAATAAAAAAAAATACAATAAGACTGGAGATTAGCCTTGATTTTATTTTTTATCTATTAAATAACATATGTCTATGTTAAAAAGACCCTAAGAACATCTTAGAAAAGATAATAAAATTAATCTAATGAAGGATAAAGAAAATAATATTATTAGTCTAGGTCATTGGAGATCTGAAATCGATACACCTGCTGATTTTTTTGGGTTTGTATATTGTATTACAAATATTAGTAATAATCGTCGATATATAGGTAAGAAGCAATGCAAGACAATCATTAAATATCCCCCGTTGAAGGGTAAGAAGCGGAAGCGGCGGATTCAAAAAGATACTGATTGGAGATTATATTGTGGATCTAGTGAGAGTTTATTAGGGGATATAGAATCTCAAGGGAAAGAGAGTTTTGACTTTAAAATTATATTATTTTGCAATAGTAAGTCTGAATTAGCATATTACGAGGCTAAGACGCAGTTTGATAATAACGTTCTCTTATCTGAGGATTTCTATAACGGGATAATTAATATTAGACTTGGTAGAATAAAAGCTGATACACCGACGCTTACTGCTGTTAGTCTTTAATTAAAAAAAAGTTGATATTATAGAAAATATACTCATAATTTGTACATGGGGATGGAATTAAAGCATTATAATATTAATCTAGTGGATTTAACAGATATTTTATTGAATGACATCATAGTTGATTGGTTAGATTATAATGAAAAATTGCAGCTACATAAAGGACCTAAGAATAAAGAAATATATACCCTATATCATTTTTTTATAAAGAGTGCGTGTACATTAATACTATCTAGTAAGAGTAACGCAAAAACTATATTATTTATATCGTTAGATTTAATGTCATTGCATAATAAAACAGTATTATCTAAGACAAGATTAACTGCGACGCAGTTATTAAGAGTTATTAATAAGATGATCGTTGATATTGAACGTCATTTTCCTATTAGAATTATATCAAGTGCACTATCTTATGACAGTTTTACTAGTATTATAGCAAAAGGCGATGGTAATGGAGACTATCTACTTAGTCTGCTTAGAATAAAAATTAATAAATTATCATCCGCTAAATTCCCATACCAGACCGCAAAAAAGTTTTGTGATCGTTACGGTCTCGACTGGTTGAATGAACATTTTTTTTGCGATTTTAAAGTTAAAGCCCTATCATTTATATAAATATAAATAGTGTATGAAGCAATTTAATAAGACAATAGTTAGAGCTGGTTATGGTACATTACTAGAGGCAGATGAGTTTACTCTACCTGGAGATGAGATGGGAGCAGCTGCACCTGTTACTGATGAGGTTGGATCATCTCCAGGTATTGATGGAGATGATGTTGATAATCAGGTAGAAGTAGATGTATTATCTCCTGAGGCCGAGGTAGTACTCGTAAGATTTGTCCGAAAGGCATTAGTAATTGATTTATCATTAGATGATAAAGCTAATTTACTATCGTCTGTTCCAGATGAATCAGAAATTGATGAGAATAACGCTAAGGAAACATTAGAGATACTACAGACGGTTATATCTAGTTATACATCATCCTCAGATGATAGCGTTGAAAGGGAGCAGCTGAATATTCCAATTTAATATGGGTAAATATATATCACTTTCAGATATCTATACTAATACAGTAGTATTGCAGGAAGACGTTGAGTTGTTTGCGCAGGAGTTAGGTGAAGAAGCGCCAAAGTCTATAGGGACTGTTGAGGATAGTTATTATAATGTTATTAGGCGCCAAGTTATAGCAAAACAAAAGGGAGGTACTGCTGATATTGTTCATAATATACTCAATCAATGTCGTTGGGACTCTGGTAAAAAGGTTGAATACGAGCAGAAGGTATTAATACCAGTATTAGATATAATTAATAATACTACCGATGTAGATATAGAAAAATTTAAAGAATTTTCAGAAGCTAAAGAAACATTTGATTGGCTTGGTACAGAGATAGCGGGAGGTCAACCTTTTAATATTAAAAATGGCTGTATGAATGTTATGAGTAGGTTTTTTAGTAACCCCCAGGCTGCATACGAATATATATATAATCATAATTTTGCTATTCAAACGGTTGCTGTTGGAAAGGGTGAGTTAGTTATGTCAATGTTTTCAAATGCATCCAAAGGTGTGAGAGGCGACCTGGATGTACCTGGTATAGGCGAAGTTGAAATTAAAGGGGAAAATGGTAGACCTGGTAAGGGTAAAAATGCACTAAATGCTATTAAAGAACTCCCAAAGTTCTTAGAGACGCACGCAGGTAGGAATATATATAGTGGTAAGGAGATTAGGAAAAAAAGGGATTATATATTTCAATCATATGACGGTAGTATTTCAAGTCTTATAAATTATGCAACCTTAGGCATAGAAAAGGCTGAAAGCTTGAATAAAGATGCTTCAATATTACATAATGTAATTGATATAGCTAATAACATTGTCAAAAATGTAGTATATGATAATAATTTTGAATTAACATCCGAAACGTTATCAGAGCTTCAACTGTTAATACCCACCGCGGATATTATTAGAAAAGGGGTAGGTCAACGAATACAAAAATTTATAGATGCTATAAATAATTATGAAGAGGCCTTAATAAGTGCTAACCCAGAAGAATATAGCTCGTCATGGGGTGATACTGTACGTAATACGTTTATGGTACCCTGGGGATTAAGTAAGGAATCATATATTGAAGGGCTGTTGTATTTAATTAATGAGGATTTACCACCATCTATGGTATCCAGTTATAAGGATGCTCTAAATACTATATTAACTCCAGATGTTTTGGCAGCGATTTTAGCTAATGATTCAAGAGGAGATTTAAAAGCTATAATTGGAACATTACATACAGTATCGTATCAATTTATTCACAAGTTCCCTGTTTTAATGTTTACAAATGAGAAGTCCTTTAATGTCTTCCCTATATTATTTAAATCTGAAGACCCATATATTAATTTTATTAACGTATATAATATATATACTAAAAACCCATTCAGATTAACTCTAGCATTAGACTCTCAGTTTGCTGCTGGAATACCGATAACATATTTAGGATAATGAAAACACTTAAACAATATATAAAAATTTTAAATGAAGGTGGTAATATGTTTTCATCACGGAGAATTAAAAAGGCAGAGATTTGGCCTACCCTAAGACATTTAGAGTCTATAACTGGACTCCCGCTGAAAGATAATATATTAGGATCTACCGGAAAGACGGAAACATCTGGAGATATCGATATAGTCGTAGATGACAGCATCATATCAAAGGATGAGTTAATTAGAGTGCTATTAAGCTCAGGGGCAACAATGGCGGATATTAGGAAGACTGGTATTCAAGTTGGATTTAGATCTCATATATTTCAAATTGATATGCAACCTCTAGAGGATACGGTTCAAGTTGATTTTATGTTTCATGATGAGCCAGAGTTTTTAAAGTGGTTCTATGCTAGTAATGAATCTCCTCCATATAAAGGAAGAGATAGAAATATAACTATATCTGCTATTGCAAAAGTGAAGGGGTTTAAAATATCTACAAAGGGGCTTGTAGATAGAGCCACTAATAATATAGTATCAAGGGACCCAGAAGAGATATCGAAGTTAATTCTAGATGAAAAAGCAACCTCAAGAGATCTATTTAATATACCCGCCATTATTAAGGCTATTAGGTCAAGGTTTGATGAGGAAACAGTAAAAGGTATATTGAAGCAGGCAGAAGAAACCCTAGGTATCAATTTAGTATGATAGAATTTAAAAATTATGTTTTTATAACTGAGGCAAGTGCTCGCATCCAGCACGCAGAAGATATAATATTCTGGGAGGGAAGTCGCGGAGCGCTGAGATCAATTAAGTCTCTTAGAGATCTTCAGAATAATCACAGAGACGTTACCCTCAAGTGGGATGGCAGCCCAGCGATGATATTTGGGAGAGATAAGTCTGGAGATTTTATATTGACGGATAAATCCGGATTTACTGCGAAAGGTTATAACGGTCTAGCTAAATCTGGTGAGGAATTAAGAGAAATGTTTTTATCTAGAAGTGGGGGAGCTCGTCGCGAAGTTCCAAGCTATGTAGAGTTTGCGGATCGTATGGCTTCTATATTTAATATGTTTAAACAGGCTGTGCCTAAGTCTTATAGGGGATTTTTTAAAGGTGATCTGCTCTATACTTCACCACCAAATATATATGGAGGTAATTATATATTTAAGCCTAATATAGTAGAGTATGGGGTTGATATATCTAGCGATTTGGGTAGGAGAATAAGTAAGTCAAAGGCTGGTATTGTTATACATAGGGAGGTTGATCCAGATGGAAATGAAACTGCTGTTACAAATGAAGATATATATAATAGTACAACTGTACTGGTTGTGCCTCCCGTCACTGTAGAGGAAGCTCCTGCACTCAATATAAATGATTTAGATATTATACAAGATGCAATAATGAAAAATTCTGTATCTATTGATAAGATGTTAGATGAAAGGACATTGAGAGATATTAAACTTTCTAACTTTGCAACAATATTATATACATATACAAACTCAAAGGTTGACACCGGCCTCGATACTCTAGGTTTGGATTTTGTTGAGTGGGTGAGTACATCACCAAAGTTTACAGAAAATAAGAAACAAAATATAATAAATTATGTACAGGAAAATCTAGAAGCCTTCGGCGCAGTTTGGCAAATTGTAAACGGCATTATGAGAATAAAGGATAATATAATAAATCAATTCGATAGTAGATCTCAGATAGTTAAGCAGAGTATAAATGGGCAGGTAGGTGGGGAAGGGTATGTATTAGCTCATACTGGTGGAGATATTAAGTTGGTACCTAGAGAGACCTTTTCTAAGGCAAACAGATCAATAACGAGAGAATAATATGATTAAATTTGATGATTACGTTAATGCAAAAAATGCTGAAAAAATTGCATTATTACCAGGGGGGTTTAAACCTCCAACGTCTGGTCATTTCGAAGCGTTTAAATATTTACTGAATGACTGTAGCCGTGGTATTATATTTATAGGTAAAAAAGATAGAGACGATATATCCGCCCTGCAATCTAAGGCTATATGGCAAATATATTCCAAATATTTAAATAAGCCAATTGATATACAAATAGCAGATGTAACGCCTGTTAGAAGTGTTTATACCTTTGCAGATGATAATATGGGTATACCAATAAAGGTAGGTGCAGGTGCAAAAGATGAGGATATTGTAAGATATGACGGCTTCACTGATAATGCAGAAAAATATGCCCTTGTAGAGGTAGTAAAAATACCTCTACAAGCTGGAGGCATTTCAGGGTCAATGACTAGAGAGTTAATTTCAACTGATATTGCAGCAGCTATTAATTATTTTACACCGTCGGTCATATCTACTTCAGATAAAGAATTAATTATGTCAATTCTTGGAGTGTCATAGCTATATTCTTAAGAGTAGATACCTTAGTAATATCTATAGACTCTGGGTCTATTTGTTTGGCCGACGCTATTATTAATCTAATTGCATCAGCAGCATCATTAATTTCTTTTGTCACTATATTAACTGAATGGGATTGTATTGGAGATATTGTGCCAGCCATCCCAGGGGATAGGCCGATAGTTTCTGACAATACTTTATCCATAAATTGCTTTGTTGATGGGTTAATCATATTAATTACTCAATCATTATTTAGTAATATATGTATAAAAGGGCAATAGTTGACTAAATAATATTAGTTATGGGACAGAATTTTACAGATAATAATGGTACTACATATGTTAATATTAATCAATGTCGCACTTTTAATATAGAAGCTTCTGCTGTATTAAAGGCGCTTGAAATACAGCCATGCGCTGAGGTTGTTATATTGAATACTTCTGGAAATCCCCTATCTGCCTTTGACGCGGGCTTTATATCCACTAAATATGCAATGATTATACCAGATGGTACTGAGTTTACATTAAGAGGTATAACTAATAGTAATCAGGTCAGTGCAATGGGCGATGGTAATTTTTCATACCGTACTCAATTCTTTAGTAGTAACCCGCAGCGGTAAGTAAAAGCTATATATAGCTAGTTTATTTTGTATTATTGTATAAATATATTTATATATAAAATAAAATGATTGTGTTTAGCGAGAAGGTGAATCCCACCTTTACTAGCTCTAATCTCAACGTTATTACAGTTAAGGGTTTTACTGAAATCTTTTATGACGTTTTTGAATTAGAGATAAACGGGAATAAATTTGTAGTTGAGAAGGTCTCTGAGAATAATGGCATACCTATTGTTAGTATACCGGTAACATACGGGGGTGTACAGCAGGAGGTTCCTTTTTTGTTGGAGACTGGCGATATGTTCAAGGTCTTTTATAATAAGGATAATCAGAAAAAATATAAGCGGATTAAATCCGGCCGTATTAACGATTATAATCCAACTATTGAGCTTATCGAGTCTAAAATTGATGAGGATCTGCTACCATTAGAGATAGTATCTGCCGAGGAAAAAGTAGATATTATAAGAGACGTTAAGGCCTCTGCTAGAGATTATATAAAAAATACTAGTAGACAATATATAGAAAATCAAAAAACTCAAATATCTAAATTTGAAGAGATAAAAAAAGCAGAAATAGATAATGTAGGAGATGAGTTAAAAATCAGTATGTTGAATGAATTTAACATAATTACAGAAGATATAAAATCTAAGGTATTAAACGAATTTGACATCATCACTGGATCTATAAAGTCGGGCTTTATAGTAGATAATAATAGGGAAATTGCAAGAGCCTCTACGGATATAAAGAAGCAGGTAGGCTTGGAGATTAAAAAAAGCAGAGATATATTACAAGAATGTAGGGATACTGCAACTACCTTAAGAAGTGATCTCTTAGAAGAGTTTAAATCTATTGCATCATCAGTAGGCAAAAATTTATCTACAAAAAACGCTACCGAGTTTAATAAAACAACCAATATTTATAGAGCTCAAGCAGCATCTGAAATAAAAAGAATAGGTATTGTATTATCTAAATTTGAAACTGTTACAGATTCTATAAGACTAAAGCTAACTGAGGAAAACTCTGATGAGCTTCAAAGAATAGGTGAAATACTCAATAGGCAGGTAGTAGTAGAGGCTGAGAATAGTGAAGAGAAAATACTAGAAATTAAAAAAAATTCTAATAGGGCGTTATCTAGATTAGGTAATATGCATCGTGAGATTAGTATTATAAGTGAGAGAATATCACAGCAAAAGAAAGATATAGTTAAATTTTATAATGATAGAATAGATGTAATTCAAAGTGAAAGAGTCGGAGATAAACAAGAGATTTTAAAAATAATAGAGAGTAGTAGGCGTTCAATTTTAACAGAAATATCTAAAATTGAGACAGATGTTCCAAATATTGTAGTTACGGAGGGTTCAAAAAATATTAAAACAATAGACCTTAAGTCTATTAAAAGGGAGATTGAATCTAAAGTAGATACTAGATTTGAGAGAGAAATTAGAAATCTTCGACGAATTATAGAGCTCTCAGCTGGTGGGGGTTCTGTTGCAATGCAGTTTGCTGATGGTGGTGTAATGAATGGCAATCTAGTAGTTGTTGGTACTTTATCTGCAAGAAAATATCTCGGGGTAGGGGATAACTCTCACCCACCCCCACAGACCTTAGCTTTTGATAATGATACCACGATGCTGATGATAAGCGATGGTAATTCAGTTAGCTTATCAGCATTATCTGGCGATATGTCATCCCCACAGATTTTAGCTTTTGATAATGATACCACGATGCTGCTGATAAGCGATGGTAATTCAGTTAGCTTATCAGCATTATCTGGCGATATGTCATCCCCACAGATTTTAGCTTTTGATGATAATACTGCGACGCTGCTGATAAGCGATGGTAATTCAGTTAGCTTATCAGCATTATCTGGCGATATGTCATCCCCACAGATTTTAGCTTTTGATGATAATACTGCGACGCTGCTGATAAGCGATGGTAATTCAGTTAGC